>Ga0207689_10000005_pt1 | contig 135458 bp, 134 predicted proteins | sample KBSMisM52_FD_184312 | JGI IMG/M metagenome (GOLD analysis project Ga0207689, IMG submission 184312) | Miscanthus rhizosphere microbial communities from Kellogg Biological Station, Michigan, USA - KBS Miscanthus M5-2 (SPAdes) (version 2) | ecosystem: Host-associated > Plants > Roots >...
GAGCAGCTTGACGTCGTCCAGGAGCGCTCCCGCCCCGCGCACCACGCAGGTGAGGGGATCGTCGCTGATCCGGATCGGCAGGCCGGTCTGGTCGTGGAGCAGGGCCCCCAGGCCGCGCAGGCACGCGCCGCCGCCCGAGACTACGATGCCCTTGTCCACGATGTCGGCGGCCAGCTCCGGCGGGATCTGCTCGAGGCAGGTGTGCACCGCGCTCACGATGGCCATGACCGGCTCCCGCAGCGCCTCGCGGATCTCCTCGCCGGTGACCAGGATGGTCTTGGGGATGCCCACGATCAGGTCGCGCCCCTTCACCTCCATCGTGAGGTGCTCGCCCGGGATCGGGTAGGCGGAGCCGAGCGTGAGCTTGATGTCCTCGGCCTGGCGCTCGCCCACCAGCAGGCTGTAGCTCTTGCGGATGTGCTGGATCACCGCCGCGTTCATCTCGTCGCCCGCGATCCGCACCGACTTGCAGTAGACGATGCCGGAGAGCGACATCACCGCGACCTCGGTGGTGCCGCCGCCGATGTCGACGATCATGTTGGCGCCCGGATCCGCCACCGGCAGCCCGGCCCCGAGCGCGGCCGCGATCGGCTCCTCGATGAGGAACGCCTCCCGGGCGCCGGCCTGGCGCGCGGACTGACGCACCGCGCGCTTCTCGACCTGGGTGATGCCGGAGGGTACCGTCACCACCACGCGCGGATGCGCGAGCGTCTTGCGCTGGCGCGTCTTGGCGATGAAGTAGTGGAGCATCTTCTCGGTGCTGTCGAAGTCGGCGATCACCCCGTGCCGGAGCGGTCGCACGACCGAGATGGAGCCGGGAGCCCGGCCGAGCATCGCCTTGGCTTCGTGCCCGGCGGCGAGCACCGTGCCGTCTTTCATCGCCACGATCGAGGGCTCGTTGAGGACGATGCCGTGCCCGCGCACGTACACGAGGGTGTTGGCGGTGCCCAGATCGACCGCGAGGTCGTCGGCGAGAAAGCCCATCAGCGATGTTAGCCGCATGCGCCGCTCCTTTCGGGGCATCGAGGGGACGCAACGGATGTGCCAGTGGAGCGCGTGGACGCAGCGACGCGGAATGGTTGCCGGGAACCGTACTCCCCCAATAGGCGGGGGTGACGGCACCCACGGAGCGGGCGAAAGTGTCAACTCATGTAGGTTTTACATGACACTCGTGTAAAAACTACCCCGACCCGGCGGCGAAGGGCCTTGTCATGCCCTGAGGCGCGCAGTAATCTTGGGCCGCGCCGCGCCGGGGGGCGGCCTGGGAGAAGGGAAAGGACAGGATCGGATGGAGGTCACCCGCAAACCACTCGCCAAGATCGAGGGCCGCAAGCGGATGCAGACGAGCGGGCTCACCGTGTCGTGGCACGGCACGCGGAGCCTGAAGGACTGGGTCGCGTACGTGGAGGATGGCGACGATCGTGGTCGCCTCGTGCTCGCGCACCACGTCTCGGAGCGCGCGGTGAAGGGCTTGCTCGCGCGCATCCAGAATCTCTCCCGCGAGGAGCTACACGCGATGGGACGACCGGTCGAGGCGGTGGCCCAGCAGGGTGGAGGGCCTCCGGTCCGGCGCAGCCCCGGGCCGGGCGAGGCCACGCCCGGCTCCGAGATCGCGGTGACTCCCTCCGGGCGCCAGCTCACTCTGAGCGGCGACAACGGGACCGAGATGGCTTCCACGGAGCGGCCCCGTCGTCGCCGGATGGCCGCGGCCGTCGAGGCGGTGCCCGCCGAGAACCGGCGTACCGCGCGCACGCCCACCCCCCGCGACCTGGCCGGGACGGTCCGCCAGCTGCGCTCCCGGCTCGAGAGCCTCGAGACGGAGCAGGAGCAGCTGCGGGCGGAGCTTGCGGTGCTGCGCGGGGAGGCGGAGGTCTACGACGGCCCGCCGAGCATCTTCGTCAGCGGGTGGTTCCGGGCAACGCTGGTGCTGATCGTGCTCGCGATCGTGGTGGTGGTGACGGTGCCATGGCTGATGGATCTCTTCGAGGGCGGGGGGCGGGAGACGCGCCCGCCCGTCCGGACCGACGCGCCGGCCGGGACGCCGGTCCCGCCGGGACGCTGAGGGACGCTAGCGCTGCTCGGCGCAGCTCAGCTCGGCGCGCGCGTAGACGAGGCCCCGCGGGTTGTAGTGGATCGTGCCGGTGTCGCCGTCGCGCGTGAAGTCGTCGGCGGACCAGCTGTCGTTGATCGACTTCAGCGTGAGCATGTGCCGCTCGAGCGCGGCCCGGCACTCCTCGGACGTGGTGTACCGGCCGGCCAGGATCCGATCCGTTTGCAGCCGCGGCACGCGAGCGAGCCAGCGCAGGACGATGGTGTCGAGCGGGTTGTCCTTGCCGACCACGGTGAGATCCGACCAGAGGAGCCACACGAGGCTGAGCGCGCCGACCCACTTTCTCATGATCGACGACTCTAGGACCGCTCCCCGGGCCTGTCAAGGTGACCGCGCGGAGCCGGCGGACGGGTCCGGAGGTTGAAGACGGCGCGTGCGGGAAAGCGGGGCCCCGGGAGGTAGAATAGACGACGGATGGAGACGATCCTGGTGGTGGACGATGAGGCCCAGGTGCGGAACCTGGCCCGTGACATCCTGGTCGGCGCGGGATATCGGGTCCTGGAGGCCGAGGACGGGGAGAGTGCCCTCCGGATCGCGGAGGAGCACTCCGGCGCCATCCACGTGGTCCTGACCGACGTCATGATGCCGGGCATCAACGGCAAGCAGCTCGGCGACCGGCTCCTCGCCCTCTACCCGGACATCAAGACCATCTTCATGTCGGGCCGGGCCGCCGAGGTCATCAGCGACGCGGGCGTCCTGATCCCGGTCGACGCCTTCGTGGCCAAGCCGTTCACGGTGGAGCGCCTGCTGAACAAGGTCCGCGAGCGGCTCGAGTACCGCTCGCCCTTCTCCCGCCCCCGCTAGGCCGGGCGGCCGTCCCGGCATGGCCGGCCCCGACGTCGATCCCATCGAGGCCCTGTTCGCCCGCGGTGTGACCGACGGGCTCCCGGTCGTACCGCCGACCGCCGGTCGCGTGATGGCCGCGATCGCGGCGGTGGGCCGCCCGTCCGACGAGGTGATCGCGGAGGTCCCGCCCCGGTTCGGTCGCGCGACCGTCCAGAAGGTCGCGGTCAACGCGGTGATGGCGGGCTGCCGCCCGGAGTACCTGCCGGTCGTGGTCGCGGCGGTCGAGGCGATGTGCGACGAGCGCTTCTGCCTGCTCGGCGTCTCCGGCACCACCGACGCGGTCGCACCGCTCGTGATCGTGAACGGGCCGATCCGGGCCAAGCTCGACATCAACTCGGGCGCGGGGGTGTTCGGACCGGGCTGGCGGGCCAACGCCACCATCGGCCGGGCGGTGCGACTCTGCTGGGTCAACATCGGCGGAGCGGCGCCGGGGGTGATCAGCATGTCCACCTTCGGAGGCCCGGCTCGCTACACCTACTGCATCGGCGAGAACGAGGAGGCGAGCCCCTGGGAGCCGCTGCACGTCGAGCACGGCCACGCGGCGGGCGAGAGCACGGTCGCAGTCATGGCCGCGGAGGCGCCGCAGATCGTGGCCGACACCCGGAGCCGTACCGGCGCCGACCTCCTGGCCACCATCGTGCGCAGCGTCGAGGTGGTGGCGCACCACAAGGCCACCGGCCTCGGCGACACCGCGCTGGTGTTCTCCCCCGAGCACGTGAAGACCCTGGCCGACGACGGCTGGTCCAAGGCCCGGGTGCGCGAGTTCCTCTGGGAGCGGCTGCGCAAGCCGGTCCGAAAGCTGATCTCGGGACGGGACGGCGGTGAGGGGCTGTCGGACGAGGCGCTCGCCACGTTCCCGGACGGAGCCCGCAGCAGAGCGCTCGTGCCGAAGTTCCAGTCGGCCGGGAGCCTGAAGCTGCTGGTGGCGGGCGGCGCGGCGGGCCGCTTCACCGCCATCGTGCCCGGGTGGCCCTTCCGGAACGCGCCCTCGCGGATGGTCTTCCGCCCCATCGCCCCGGACGCGCGGGAGCGCGTCTAGCCGCTGTCCATCTGGGCCGGGCGGTTGACCCGGTCGCCGGGCCGCAGGTTGAGGATCGCCTCCGGAAAGATTCCCGCCAGCCACCCCGCCACGTCGTTGACCGTGACGATCCCGATGGGCCGGCGCTCCTCGTCGACCAGGGGAACGATGCGATACCCGCCGGCGTGCATCCGGTTGATCGCGTAGCAGATGCGGTCGTCGGGGGCGAGGGCTTCCGGGTCGGGGGTCATCACGTCGGCGAGGCGCGTCCGTCCCGGCTCGCGTCCGAGGCTCACCACGCGGGTGAGCAGGTCACGCTCGGTGACGATACCGATGAGGCGCCCCGCTCCGTCGACGACGACCACCGCAGCCCGGCGGTGCTCGACCATCCGCGAGACCGCCTCGGCGACCGTCGCGTCGGGGGACAGACGCAGGGGCTCACTCGGAGCGAGCAGGCGGACCCGATCGCTCAGGAGGGCGTCTTCGAGCTTGCGGAACTCGCCGTCGAGAGCTTCGGAGTACTCATCGTGGAACTCGCTCATCGGCGGCGACACCTCGCTGCCACACCTTTGGACTGTGCGAGCATGCTAGGCCCGGTGCCGGATGCTGTCAATGGGAAGGCGGTTACCTACTCAGGGTGGTCGAACGGCCACTGATGGCGTGACGCTTCCCATCAAAGCGTGCGCATCACGCTGCGGTTCGCACGCGAGCCGGCGGACTCCTTCGGATCGACTCTCATGCTTCTCGTTGGACGCAGTGGCCTAAGTAGGCTCGGAGGCTGCAGTAGTCGGGTCGCCTGTGCCGCGCTCGATGCGTGAGCCGGCGGCCGCTGCTCGCGCGAGTCCGCGCGCGCCTCGACGGCGAGGTGTGGCACCGAGTTTGCCGGTATCGAGCGCCTTGAAAGTCATCTGCCCGCGGTGCCGCCAGGAAGGCAAGCCGTGCCTTCTGGTCACGATCGATATTCCGGGGGACGATCGAGAAGTGCACGGCCTGTGCTGGACCCATCGACTCCGCCTCCTCTCGCGAGGCGACGACCCCACTCCCGCGCCCGACAGTGCAGCGCGGTGACGATGCTACTGACCGGACGATTCAGACACACCTCGCTCTGGATCTGGAACAGCCCCGCCCGGGGGCCGCTCCGGGTCTTCGTCCGCCCCGACCGGCCCACGCTGGTCGAGCGGATGCGGCGCCTCTTCGCGGAGGATCCGGGCGAGGTCGAGGTCATGCTGGACCGCCGACGCCAGGACCGGAGAGCCATGGCCTCGTCGCACGAGCCGGAGCGCCGGCGTGCCGACCGCCGGCGTCCCCGCGTCCCCAGGCGGGCCGGAGACGCGATCGTGGCCGTCGGCCACGCACCGTCCTCCGCGCTGGACTACACTCCACCCAGTCGTACGAAAGGAGAGGATCGGATGATGAGCGTCGAGTCCAAGCAGGTGCGCGATGGCGACGAGGTGCGGCGCTGGCTGGAGGCCGGGCAAACTCAACTGGCCTCGCTGCTCGAGCTGCTGCACGAGCACGATCGCCTGCGTGAGCGGGTCGAGGCCTCCGAGCGCGAGAACGAGCGGCTGCGAGGGGTGACCTACGAGAACGAGCAGCTGCGTAACCGGCTCGAGACCTCCGAGCGCCAGGCCGAGCACCTGCGCCAGAGCCTCAGCGAGCTGCGCGGCGAGAACGAGCGGCACCAGAAGGAGCGGGAGGACGCGGCGGAGCGCCTGAACCATCTCGTCAACGAGATCGCTCAGCGGCTCCGGCCGGGTGGCATGGCGCGCTCCTGAGCGCGTGCGGGGGCCGGTGCGCGTGACCGACCGCGCTCCCACTCCGTGAAGAGGGTGTCGCCACTTTTTGTCCGCTCTCTGGCGCCGGGTGCGCGTCAGAGGGCGGACATGCGCGCGAGTTCAGCAACTTTCAAGGCGGTTCCCCGGTGGCACTTGCGTTGCAGCTTCCAGGGTTCAGACTGCCCCGCGCAGAACTTTCCTCATGAGCGAGCGGACTGCCGACACCGAGAAGCCGCGCGTCCTCCTGGTCGACGACGAGGAGGGCGTGCGGATGAGCCTGCGCGCGCTCCTCGACCGGGAGTTCCAGATCGCGAGCGTGGGCAGCGGGGAGGCGGCCCTGGAGGAGCTGCCGCGGTTCCGCCCGGGCCTGGTGCTCCTCGATGTGAAACTTCTTCCCAGCATGAGCGGGCTCGATGCGCTCCGGGAGATCAAGGCCTTCGACGAGCGCATCGAGGTCGTGATGATCACCGCGTTCGCCTCGCTCGCCACCCTGAACGAGGCGCTCCGACACGGGGCCTTCGGGTACCTGATCAAACCGTTCCCGCGCCGGGACCTGGCCCTCATGGTCCGGGACGCGCTCGCCCGGCGCAGCGGTCGGGTGAACGGGCGCTGATCGGCCGCAGCCGGTCGTTGACAGGAGCGCGCCGCGCAGCGACAATTTCCCAGTACACGCCTGGGCCGGGACGCGGGCCCGTCGGCATCCGTGGGCGAGGCGGTTCACCGAAAGGACGTCATCCATGAGCCGGACGAGTCACGTCGAGAAATGGGTGGATGAGGTCGCCGCGCTCACTGGCCCGGCGAAGGTCGCGTGGGCGGACGGGTCGAAGGCCGAGTACGACCGGCTCGTCGACGATATGCTCCGCGACGGCACGCTGCTTCCGCTCAACTCCCGGACCTATCCGAACTGCTACCTGCATCGCAGCCATCCCTCCGATGTTGCGCGCACCGAGCAGCTGACCTTCATCTGCACGCGCGCCAAGGAGGACGCGGGTCCCACCAACAACTGGATGGCGCCCGCGGAGGCGAAGGAGCGGCTCGGCGGTCTCTTCCGCGGCAGCATGCGCGGCCGCCCGATGTGGGTGATCCCGTACCTGATGGGGCCGGCCGGTTCCGCGATGAGCCGGGTCGGGGTCATGGTGACCGACAGCGCCTACGTGGTGGCGAGCATGCACATCATGACCCGCGTGGGCGCGATCGCCCTCGAGCACATGCGGGGAGACGACGACTTCGTGCGCGGCCTGCACTCTCTGGGTGACCTGTCGCCGGACCGGCGGTTCATCACCCACTTCCCGGAGGAGCGGCTGATCTGGAGCGTGGGCTCGGGCTACGGCGGCAACGCGCTGCTCGGCAAGAAGTGCCACGCCCTGCGCATCGCCTCCTCGCAGGCGCGCACCGAGGGCTGGATGGCCGAGCACATGCTCATCCTGGGCCTCGAGGACCCGGAGGGGCGCGTGACCTATCTGGCCGCCGCCATGCCGAGCGCCTCCGGCAAGACCAACCTCGCCATGGTGGTGTCGAGCCTGCCCGGCTACCGGGTGTGGACGGTGGGCGACGACATCGCCTGGATCCACGTGGACAAGAACGGCCAGCTCCGCGCGACCAATCCGGAGCGCGGCTTCTTCGGGGTGGCCCCGAACACGAGCGCCAAGACCAACCCGAACGGGGCGGCGATGGTGCGATCGAACACCATCTTCACCAACGTGGCGCTCACTCCGTCCAACGAGCCATGGTGGGAGGGGATGGGGCCGGAGCCGCCCGCGGGCATGCTCGACTGGCAGGGCAAGCCCTGGACGCCGGGCTCCGGGCCCGCCGCGCATCCCAACTCGCGCTTCACGGTGCCCGCACAGCAGTGCCCCTCGATCGCCCCCAACTGGGAAGATCCCGAGGGCGTGCCGCTCTCCGGGTTCATCTTCGGCTCGCGCCGCGCGCGGGTGGTGCCGCTGGTGTTCGAGGCCTTCGACTGGCAGCACGGGGTCTTCCTCGGCTCCGCGATGGGCACCGAGACCACCGCCGCCATCACCGGCAAGGTCGGGGTGGTGCGGCGTGACCCGATGGCGATGATCCCGTTCTGCGGCTACAACATGGCCGACTACTTCGCGCACTGGCTGTCCTTCGCCCCGCGGCTCCAGACTCCGCCCAAGATCTTCCGGGTGAACTGGTTCCGTCGCGACGAGCAGGGCAAGTTCCTGTGGCCGGGCTACGGCGAGAACGTGCGCATCCTGAAGTGGATCGTGGAGCGCATCCGCGGCGGCGGCCGCGCGGTGGAGACGCCGATCGGCTACGTGCCCGCCCCGGGTGGCCTCGACACCTCCGGGCTGTCGCTCTCGCCCGGCGCCATGGAGGCCGCGCTGAACGTGGATCGCGAGGAGTGGCGGCAGGCCCTGGACGAGCTGCGCGAGTTCTACGAGCAGTTCGGGAGCCGGATGCCGGCCGAGATCTGGAAGGCGCACGCGGAGACCGCCCGGCGCTTCGGCCTGTGAAGCGCACGAGCTCTGACGTGACACGCGTGGCGAGACGCGCGATGGCCCTGCTGTCGCTCGCGAGCGCCCTGGCCGGCTGCGCCACGGGTGATGCGGGCGACGAGGCGTTCGCGCCCGCGACACCCCCGGCCGCTTCCCAGCACTTCCGGGTCACGCCGCCCGGTCAGATCCCGATGGACGTGTACTTCGCGGCCTGGGGCGAGGGCTACGTGATCTACGCGCCCGGCATCGCCCCCATCTATCTGCTCTCCGACAAGAAGGGTGGATACGTGCTGCAGCGGCCCGGCGAGTCCGCCTCGTTCGTGATCCCGATGAAGGACGGCAACGGGTGGAACATTCTCCAGGCCAACGCCCCGGCGACGCTCTTCATGAGGAACCCCAACGGCGCGGGCTGGATCCTGCTGCCGCCAGGCGAGCTGCCCACGCTGGTCCTCCCCGACCCGCAGTAGCCGCGCTGTTCCCCAGCTGACACCCGGTCGTTCGCGGGACGCGTCTGCCTCTCGCCCCAGCGGCATGATCGTCTCGATTGGTCAGCGATTCCAGACAGTTGCATTGCCACTTTCGGTGGCAGGGCGATTGCTCCCCTCTGGGTTGCTTTTCACCATACGAGAAGTCGCCAGGAGGCCGGGATGCTGGGACGCAACGCAGTCAGACGCCCCCACGGGCGTCCCGGCTCCGCCCGCTAGGCCACCTCCCATGTGGCCCTGGAGCCGTCGAGCCGCCGCGTCGACCCGCAAGAAGCTGACCGCGTTCGTGGACGAGGGCTCCCAGATCGAAGGCAAGTACACCTTCACCGGCACCGTCCTGCTGAACGGCAAGTTCCAGGGCGAGATCGCCTCGCCGGACACGCTGATCATCGGTGAGCGCGGCGTGGTCAACGCGATCGTCCGCGCCGGCACCCTGGTGGTGAACGGCGAGCTGGTCGGAAACGTCTACGCCAGCGAGCGGGTGGAGCTCTCGGGCAAGGCCCGGGTCCTGGGCGACGTCCAGGCCCCGATCGTGGTGCTCGAGGAAGGCGTGATGTTCGAGGGCCACTGCAAGATGCCGCGGCCGGGCACCGTCGACGCGACGGGGGAGTCGGTGGTGGCCGCGCTCGAGCACTCGTGAACCAGCCCGGCGGCGGCTTCACCCTGGTGCTGGTGCACGGCGGCGGCACCCGCATGCTCCACCTGCGCTGCCCGCGCTGGCTCGTTCGCTCGGTCTTCCTCGCGCTGGCTTCGTTCGTGACCCTGCTCGCCGGCACGTGGTGGGACTACTTCGCGCTCAAGCGGGCCCAGTTCCAGGCCGCCAGCGTGGAGCGGCGGGTCGAGGAGCAGCGGGCGACGCTCGACGCGGTGGAGCTGCGCGTGGCCGAGCTCAACCGCGAGGTGGGCGGCTGGCAGGCCGCGCACCTGCGGGTGTGGAGCACGTTCGGGCCGAGCCCGGGCAGCGTGATCAAGAGCGGCGGCATGGGCGGTGCGATGGCGGTGCTGCCGCTCGTGTTCGCGAACGAGCCGCCCGCGCTGCCGCAGGCCCTCGCGCTCCTGTCCAGCTCGGTGAGCGAGAGCGGGCAGAGCCTCCGGGCGCTGGAGCGCTACGTCGAGCGCACCCGCCCCGCGCTGATGGCGCTGCCGCTTCGCTGGCCGGTGCGCGGCCTCCTGAACTCGCGCTTCGGCATGCGGCCGTCGCCCTGGACCGGAGAGTCCGAGTTCCACCGCGGCCTCGACATCAGCGCCCAGCGCGGTACCCCGGTGCGCGCCCCCGCCTCGGGGGTGGTGGCCTTCGCGGGCAACGGCGGCGAGTACGGCAACACCGTGATCCTCGATCACGGACGCGACCTGCGCTCACTCTACGGCCACCTGCAGGAGGTCAAGGTGAAGAACGGCGACCGGATCGAGCGGGGCGAGGTCATCGCGCTCACCGGCAACACCGGCCGCACCTCCGGACCGCACCTGCACTACGAGATCCAGATCCACGGCCAGGCGGTGGACCCCCGCCAGTTCCTCTGGGACTAGCCTAGCCGTCCTGCCGGGCGCGGGTCTCGCGCCGGCCCCGCAGTCGTGGTTTCATCCTCCTCACCGGCCATCATTCGACCCGAGGAGGATTCCGCATGCCGTCGTCTCTGTCCGCCCGTGAGCTCACCATCGATCTCCTGATCCGGTACGGCTTCCAGATCCTGGGCGCGCTCGTCGTCCTGGGCGCCGGCCTCCTGCTCGCCCGCTACGTGGGCAACCTGACCGGCCGCTGGCTCGAGCGCCGCGCGCTCGAGCCCCCGGTACGCAGCCTGATGGTCAAGGTGGTGCGGGTGGTGGTGCTGGCCTTCACCCTCGTGGTCGCGCTCGACAAGTTCGGCTTCCAGATCGCCCCGCTGGTGGCCGGCATCGGGGTGGCCGGCCTCGGTATCGGCATCGCGCTGCAGGGCGTGCTGAGCAACCTGGTGGCCGGCCTCAGCATCATCCTCACCAAGCCGTTCCGGGTGGGGGAGTGGCTCTCGGTCGTCGGGGTGTACGGGCAGGTGCACACGATCGAGCTGTTCGCCACCACCCTGGTGCACCCCGACCAGTCGCGGGTGATCATCCCCAACCGGAAGCTGGTCGGCGAGATCCTGCACAACTACGGGACCATCAGGCAGCTCGATCTGACGGTCGGGGTCGGCTACGCGACCGATCTCGGCGCCGCGCTGGCCACGGCGCGGGCGACCCTCCTCGCGAATCCTCGCGTGCTCAAGACGCCGACCCCGACGGTGGGCATCGCGAGCCTCGGCGACTCCGCCATCAATCTCTCGCTCGGCCCGTGGGTGGCGGTGCCCGACTACACGCCCGCCCAGGGCGAGCTCTACCAGGCGGTGGTGGAGCGCTTCCGGGCCACCGGCATCGAGATCCCGTTCCCGCAGCACGAGGTCCGACTCCTGGGCGCGGCCTGATCCGCAGGCCCATGGACTTCGGGCGAGAGGTGACCGGTCGGCTGCCGGCCGCGGAGTCGCGCGAGTGGCTGTGCACGAACGGGCTCGGCGGCTTCGCCTCCGGCACCGTCGCGGGCGTCGCGACCCGTCGCTACCATGGCCTCCTGGTGGCCGCGCTGACCCCGCCGGGCGGGCGCACCGTGATGGTCACCGGGCTCCACGAGCGGGTCACCTACGACCGGGTCACGTACGAGCTGGCCGCGGCTCGCTGGGCCGACGGCAGCGTGGCGCCGCAGGGATTCCGGCTGGTGGAGCGCTTCTTCCTCGACGGCACCACGCCGGTCTGGCACTACGCCTGCGCCGACGCGCTGATCGAGAAGCGGGCGTGGATGGAGCCGGGCGCCAACACCACCTACGTGCGCTACCGCCTGCTGCGGGCGGGAGCGGGCGGGACGGTCCGGCTCGAGCTGCGCGCGCTGGTGACGCACCGGCAGTTCCACGCCACCACCCGCGGGCCGGGCTGGCGCATGGCGGTGTCGCCGATCGAGCACGGCCTGGGCGTGCTCGCCTTCGAGGGTGCCCGGCCATTCTCGGTTCTGGTTCCGGGCGCGACCACCGAGCTCGCCCACGACTGGTACGTGGGCTTCCGCCTCGGCGCCGAGGAGGCGCGGGGCCTGGATGCCCTCGACGATGCTCTCCACGCGGGGACATTCACCACCACGCTCTCCGCGGACCGGCCCGTGCTGGTGGTGTGCTCCGCCGAGCCGCGCGCCGATCTGGACGGGGAGGCGGCGTGGGCGCGCCGTCGCGCGCACGAGATGCAGCTGCTGCTCGCATGGCGCAGGACGCGGCCCGCGGCGACTCCGGCGCCGTCGTGGGTCGAGCAGCTGGTGCTCGCGGCGGATCAGTTCGTGGTGAGCCGGCCGCTCCCGGCGGATCCGGGCGGACTGTCGGTGATCGCGGGCTACCCCTGGTTCGGCGACTGGGGCCGCGACACCATGATCGCCCTGCCGGGGCTCAGCCTCAGCGTGGGGCGTCCGGAGGTCGCGCGCCGCATCCTCGTCACCTTCGCTCGGTTCGTCGATCGCGGGATGCTGCCCAATGTCCTGCCGGACGCGGGCGAGCCGCCCGAGTACAACACGGTGGACGCCGCGCTCTGGTACGTGGAGGCGGTGCGCTCGTACCACGAGGCGACCGGAGACGTCGACGCCCTCCGGGCGCTGTTCCCGACGCTCGAGCAGATCGTGGAGGGCTATCTGGTCGGCACGCGCTACCGCATCCGCGTGGATGAGACCGACGGCCTCGTGGCGGCGGGGGAGCCCGGCGTGCAGCTCACGTGGATGGACGCGCGCGTCGACGGCCGCGAGGTCACCCCGCGCACCGGCAAGGCGGTCGAGATCAACGCGCTCTGGTACAACGCGCTGTTCGCGCTGGCGGCCCTCGCCCGCGTGCTCGGGCGTGCGGCCGATCGGTGGGACGCGCTGACCGCGCGCGCCGGGTCGGGGTTCGCACGCTTCTGGAACGCGAAGGCCGGATACTGCTACGACGTGATCGACGGCCCGGCCGGGCCCGACTCCTCGCTGCGCCCCAATCAGATCCTGGCCGTGTCGCTGCCCGCGAGCCCGCTCTCGCGTCTGTGTCAGCGCCAGGTCGTGGATGCGTGCGCCCGCCGGCTCCTCGTCTCCTACGGGCTACGCACGCTGGCCCCGGGGGAGCCGGGCTACCGCGCCCACTTCGGCGGCGGCCCGCGTGAGCGGGACGGCGCCTATCACCAGGGCACCGCGTGGGCCTGGCTGCTGGGGCCGTTCGCGATCGCGTACGACCGGGTGCACGGCGATCGGGCCGGGGCGCGCGCGCTGCTGGAGCCGATGGCCCAGCACCTGGCCGACTACGGGGTGGGCTCGATCGCGGAGGTGTTCGACGCCGAGGCGCCGTTCGCCCCGGGCGGCTGCATCGCCCAGGCGTGGAGCGTGGCGGAGACGTTGCGCGCCTGGTGCCGGCTCGATCCGAAGACGTGACGTGGGGGCCCTCGGCGACCTGAAGCGCGCCGGCCCGAGCCGGCCGACACGGTGGAGGCGCTGCGGCGGCTGACGCGCGTTGGGATTCACCCCCGCCACGCCCTTGGCGAATCGTCCGGACCGCGGCACACTGGACGGGTGAGGGAGACGCCGCAGGACCAGCGCTGGGCCCGGATGTTCGCGGAGCACGGCACGCTGGTGGCGAGCCTCGTGAAGTGGACGCTGCTCGCCACGGGAGTCGGGATCCTGGCCGGCGTCGGGACCGCGATCTTCCTCCGCATCCTCGACTGGGCGATCGGGGAGGCCGCCCGGACGCCCTGGCGACTTCTCTGGCTACCGCCCGGCTTCGTGCTCGCGCACCTGCTGGTGCGCTTCCTCGCTCCCGACGCGGAAGGACACGGCACCGACAAGGTCATCGAGGCGGTGCACCAGCGCGCCGGGCGCATCGCGCTGGCGGTGGCGCCGGTGAAGCTGGCCGCCACCGTGGTGACGATCGCGGTCGGCGGCTCGGTCGGCAAGGAAGGGCCCGCGGCCCAGATCGGGGCCTCGCTCGCGTCGGGGCTCGCCTCGCTCCTTCGGCTCGGCCGGCGCGATCGCCGCAAGGTGGTGATCTGCGGCATCGGGGCGGGATTCGCCACCGTGTTCGGTACCCCTATCGCAGGGGCGATCTTCGGCCTCGAGGTCCTGGTCCTGGGCTCGCTGATGTACGACGTGCTCTACCCCTCCTACGTGGCCGGGATCGTCGGCTATCACGTGGCGAGCCAGCTCGGGGTGCGATACTTCCACACCACGCTGCCCGGCCTGCCCGCTCCGAGCGAGCGCATGCTCGTCGACACTCTGCTGGCCGGTGTCCTGTTCGGCCTGGTGGCGATCGTCCTCATCGAGGCGCTCCGGTGGACTCACCATCTCGCGCACCGCGTGCGCCTGCCGGGGTGCGTGGTGGCCGCCGCCGGGGGGACCGCCGTTGCGCTCGGGGCGTGGCTCACCTCCGACCGCTACCTCGGCCTCGGCCTGCCCACCCTCGAGGCGACGCTGCGGGGCGAGGCGGTGCCGCCGGAGGCGTGGCTGCTCAAGATCGTCTTCACCGCGGTCTCGCTCGGGACCGGCGGCAGCGGCGGCATCGTGACCCCGATCTTCTTCGTCGGCGCCACCGCGGGCGGGGCGCTCGCCTCGATCACGGGACTCGATCCGGGCATGTTCGCCGCGATCGGGATGGTGGCGCTCCTCGCGGGCGCAGCCAACGCCCCGCTCGCGGCGTCGGTGATGGCGATCGAGCTGTTCGGCCCGGGCATCGGGCCCTTCGCGGCCATCGCCGCGATCGTCGCGTTCATCATGTCCGGGCACCGCAGCGTGTATCCGAGCCAGGTGCTCGGCATGCCGAAGACCCGCTCGCTCGGCCTCAGACGAGGCGTCGAGCTCGGAGCGGGCGCCCGGATCGACCCGCGGCTGGCGCGGCTCCGCTGGCGGCGATTCCGGCGAGCGCTCGGTCGGCTGGGGCGGCGCTCGCGCTCCTGAACGCCGGGCGTCTCGCCGCCGTCAGATCCCGCCGGCCCGCCGGACGAGGGACACCGTGACGGCGGACGCGCGGAGTTCCTCGGGCAGGTCGGCGACGACACGCGCAAGGCTCGTACGGACCTCGGCGCGCAGGGCGGCCGCCTCGTCGGACCGCCGCTCCTCGAGGATGACGGCCCGCGCCGGCGCGCAGGGCCACACCACCGGCGCGATCGTGACGCGCGCCGCCGTCGCCTGGACCTCGCGGAGGAGGACGTCGGCGTCGTCGCGCGCGCCCAGCGCGTGGAGGGCCTCGGCGTGCAGAACGACGTGCGGAGAGCTTCCATCCGCGAGGCAGAACTTCGCCCCGGCCGGATTCGCCTGACCGCACTGGGGACATGTCACCGGGGCCGGACCCGCCCTCACGGTAGCGGCTGGCTCGGCCGTGGGTCAGCCGGGCGCCGGGCCTTCCTCCGCGCTGCGCAGGGTGACGATCTGCTCGCCGACGCGCACCCGCGCCTCCCACGTGACGTCGATGGCGCCCTGGACGCTCTGGTGGGCCGGGCAGCCCTGCGGATGCAGGACGAGGGCCCGCTCGGTGGCCTCGCGGCTTTCCGCCGGCACCGCCAGCTCGTACTTCAGGTGGATGGACTTGATGCGGATGGTCTTGCCGACGCCGACGATGCGGCCCTCCACCGTCGCGGTGTAGCCGTCACGATCGAACGGGATCTTGCGCCCTGCCAGGGCGCCACGCAGGGTGCCGTACATTCACCCCGCGACCGCGGCCACGATGTGATCCAGCGTGGAGGCCACCGGCGGCCCCTCCGCGACCCCGTAGTACTCACGCAGGCGTCCTTGCACGCCGTAGACCACCGGGGCCGGCACGTCGCCCAGATAGGCGTGCCGGTAGCCGTGGCGGTACTCCAGCCGGGACTGGGAGACGTACTCGAAGTCGTCGGGCATCGCATCCTCCTGTTCGTCCGACGTGAGCCGGGTGTGTCGAAGAGTCGAGTCCGCGGAATCGTAGGCCGCGGGCCGGGCATCAGTCAACCAATCGCGCCCGCCGGGCGCCACCGCCGCTCGTGGAGCAGCCGTCTCGCCGGACGGCCGGCGCGCGTGGCATGATGACGCCATGGGGCGGGTCGAGCAGCCGGTGGGACTGGCGGTGATGGCGAAGGCGCCGCGCGCGGGCGCGGTGAAGACGCGCCTCTGCCCTCCGCTGCGTCCCCCGGAGGCGGCGGAGCTCGCGCGGTGCTTCCTGCTGGACACGGTCGATCGCGTCGGGGCGGTGGCGGGAGCGCGGCCCGTGATCGCGTACGCCCCCCTCGAGGCCCGGATCGAGTTCGAGGGCCTGGCCCCCGGCTTCGCGCTGCTCGCCCAGCAGGGCGAGGACCTCGGCGCGCGCCAGTCGCGGCTCCTGGGCGAGGTGCTGGCCCTCGGGCACGAAGCCGCGCTGGTGATGGGCACCGACGTGCCGACGCTGCCCCGCGAGTGCCTGGACGAGGCGGTGAGCCTCGTGATGGCCCCGGACGTGGACCTGGTGCTCGGCCCGACCGACGACGGGGGCTACTATCTCGTGGGTTTGCGGGTGCCGTGCCCGGCCCTCTTCGATGACATGCCGTGGTCGACCTCCGCGGTGCTCTCCCGCATGCTCGACCGCGCGCAGCGGCTGGGGCTGCGAGTGGCCTGTCTTCCCGCGTGGTTCGACGTCGACACCAAGGCCGACCTCGAGCGCCTCGCCGCGGAGCTGGCGGTGACCCCGGGACGGGAGCCGCGTCACACTCGCGATTTCGTGGCCCGACGAATCTCGCCGGGCCGGAACGGCGTCATACCCGACGATCATGGACACCCTCAGGCCAACGGCGGAGGAGCAGCGGCTCCGAGCCGCGGCTGACCGATCGGCCCACTGGAAGCGCTGGGGGCCCTACCTCAGCGAGCGCCAGTGGGGCACGGTGCGGGAGGACTACAGCCCCTACGGCACCGCGTGGGAATACTTTCCCCACGACCACGCGCGCTCCCGCGCGTACCGCTGGGGCGAGGACGGCCTCGGGGGAATCTCGGACAATCACCAGCGCCTCTGCTTCGCGGTGGCGCTGTGGAACGGCCGCGATCCCATCCTGAAGGAGCGGCTGTTCGGATTGACGGGTCACGAGGGCAACCACGGGGAGGACGTCAAGGAGTACTACTTCTACCTCGACTCCACCCCGACGCACTCCTACATGAAGTACCTCTACAAGTACCCGCAGGGCGAGTTCCCGTACGACCGCCTCGTGGACGAGAACCGCCGGCGTGGCCGGAGCGCACCCGAGTTCGAGCTGATCGACACCGGGATCTTCGACGAGGACCGCTACTTCGACGTCGTGGTCGAGTACGCCAAGGCCGACATCGACGACGTCCTGATCCGCCTGAGCGTGACCAACCACGCTCCCGAAACGGCCGAGTGCCACCTGCTGCCGACGCTCTGGTTCCGCAACACGTGGTCGTGGGAGGCGGGTAGCCCGCGCCCGCGACTGGCCGCGAGCGGCGCGGCGGTCATCGAGGCGGAGCACGAGTCCCTCGGCCTCCGCTGGCTCTGCGTGGAGGGGTCTCCCGAGCTCCTGTTCACCGAGAACGAGACCAACTTCGAGCGGCTCTTCAGGGAGCCCAACCGGACCCCGTACGTCAAGGACGGGATCGACGCCTACGTGGTACGGGGGCGCGCGGAGGCGGTGAACCCGGCGCGCGAGGGGACGAAGGCCGCCGCGCGCTATCGCCTGCGGATCGGGCCCGGGGAGACCGCGTCCGTCCGGCTGCGCCTGGCCAACGTGCCCCCGCACGGCCGGCCACTGGGTCCCGAGTTCGACGCCCTCTTCGCGCAGCGGCAGCGCGAGGCGGATCAGTTCCACGACAAGCTGATCCCGGCCACGCTGGACGCCGACGCGCGCGTGATCCTCCGCCAGGCCGCGGCGGGCGTGCTCTGGAGCAAGCAGTTCTACCACTACTACGTCCGGCGGTGGCTCGAGGGCGATCCGGCCTACCCGCCTCCGCCACCTGAGCGGCGCCACGGCCGCAACCACGAGTGGACGCACCTCTACAACGAGGACGTCATCTCGATGCCGGACAAGTGGGAATACCCGTGGTACGCGGCGTGGGACCTCGCCTTCCACATGCTGCCCCTCGCGCTCGTCGATCCCGACTTCGCCAAGGAGCAGCTCGTCCTGTTCCTGCGCGAGTGGTACATGCACCCGAACGGACAGATTCCGGCCTACGAGTGGGCGCTGGGCGACGTGAACCCCCCGGTGCACGCGTGGGCCGCGTGGCGCGTGTACAAGATCGACAAGCGGCGTAGCGGGGTCGGGGATCGCCGCTTCCTGGAGCGGGTCTTCCACAAGCTGCTGCTCAACTTCACCTGGTGGGTGAACCGCAAGGACGCCGAGGGCATGAACGTCTTCCAGGGCGGCTTCCTCGGCCTCGACAACATCGGGGTCTTCGACCGGTCCAGCCCGCTGCCCACCGAGGGGTACCTCGACCAGTCCGACGGCACGAGCTGGATGGGGATGTACTGCCTCAACATGCTGGCCATCGCGCTCGAGCTGGCCGGCGAGGATCCGGCCTACGAGGACGTGGCGAGCAAGTTCTTCGAGCATTTCGTCTACATCGCCCACGCCATGGACCATCGGGGCGGCGACGGCGAGGACGACGGCTCGCTGTGGGACGAGGAGCACGGGTTCTTCTACGACCTGCTCCGCCTGCCGGACGGGACCTCCCGCCGGATGCGCATCCGCTCGATGGTGGGGCTGATCCCGCTCTACGCGGTGGAGACTCTCGAGCCCGAGATCGTCGATCGGCTGCCCGGCTTCAAGCGGCGCATGCAGTGGTTCATCGACCACCACCCGGACTTCCGCGACCACGTGCAGGAGGCGGAAGAGCCGGGCCGCGGGGTGCGGCGCCTCCTGTCGATCGTCACCCGCGAGCAGCTGCCGCGGGTGCTCCACTACATGCTCGACGAGCGCGAGTTCCTCTCCCCCTTCGGGGTGCGGGCCCTCTCTCGCTACCACGCGGAGCATCCCTTCGTGGAGCAGGTGATGGGTGCCGAGTACCGGGTGGACTACGAGCCGGCCGAGTCCAGCACCGGGCTCTTCGGGGGCAACTCCAACTGGCGCGGCCCCATCTGGTTCCCGGTCAACGTGCTGCTGGTCGAGAGCCTGCAGAGGTTCGACTACTTCTACCGCGACGATTTCAAGGTGGCGTGCCCCACCGGGTCCGAGGGTGTGATGCCGCTGCGTGAGGTGGCCGCGGAGCTGGAGCGGCGGCTGATCCGGATCTTCCGTCGCGGCCCGGACGGGCGGCGCCCCGTGCTGGGGGCAGTGGAGAAGTTCCAGACCGACCCGCGGTGGCGCGACCTGATCCCCTTCCACGAGTACTTCAACGGCGACACGGGCGCGGGCGTGGGTGCGAGTCATCAGACCGGCTGGACCGCGCTGGTGGGCAAGTTCCTCCTGCAGATCGGCGAGGGGGCGGCCCGGTGAGCCGGCGCTGGGCGGTGATCCTGGCCGGCGGGGACGGGGTGCGCCTGCGCTCCATGACCCGCGGCATCACCGGCGACGAGCGGCCCAAGCAGTTCTGCTCCCTCGTCACGGAGGACACGCTCCTGACCGAGACTCGCCGCCGGGTCGCGCAGACGGTGCCCGCGCATCGGACGCTGGTGGTGGTCAACCGGGCCCACGAGCGCTTCTACGTCCCGCTCCTCGCCGACATGCGGGTCCCCGCGGTGATGGCGCAGCCGGAGAACCGCGGCACCGCGGCCGCGATCCTGTACGCGCTGCTGGTGCTGGCCAGCCGTCGGGCCGCGGGCGACACGGTGGCGTTTTACCCGTCGGACCACTTCGTATCCGACGACCAGAGCTTCGGCGAGCACATCGAGGCCGCGTTCGCGGGCGCCCGGGAGCGGCCGGACCTCGTGACACTGCTGGGCATCGCCGCGGATCGCGCCGAGACCGGCTACGGCTGGATCGAGCCGGGCGACGCGGTGGCGGGTGCGCCGGCGCTGCGGCGGGTGCGCCGCTTCTGGGAGAAGCCCACCCCGGAGGACGCGCGGCGCTTCCACGCCCAGAGCTGGCTCTGGAACAGCTTCGTGATGGTGGGCCGCGTGCGCACTCTGCTCGCGCTCGTCCGGCTCGCCGCGCCCGACCTCCATCGCTCGTTCGCGGAGGTGGCGAGCACGCTGGGGACGGTGGGCGAGGCGACCGCGCTGGAGCGCCTGTACTGCGGGCTGCCTTCGGTCGATTTCTCACGTCATGTCCTGGGCGTGCGGCCCGACCGCCTCGCGGTGCTGCCGGTGCGGAGAGTACACTGGGACGACCTGGGCGAGCCGGAGCGCGTGCTGGCGACGCGGCGGCGGGCCCGGAGCGTGCCCATGCGACCGACCGTTCCGGTAGCGATCCCGGCCTGACCCGCTGCTGGCCATGCCCGCCGCGACCGAACCGAGTCCGCTCGAGCAGCTGGCCGCGCGCGCACTCGAGCAGGTGCGCGACGGGATGCGGCTCGGTCTCGGCTCCGGTCGGGCCGCCTCCTCGTTCGTCCGCGCCCTGGGCGCTCGGGTCCGCGAGGGCTTGCGGGTCCGGGGCGTGCCGACCTCCGAGGCCACCGGCCACCTCGCACGCGAGCTGGGCGTGCCTCTGGCCGGCCTCGACGAGGGGCTGCTCGATCTGACCGTCGATGGCGCGGATGAGGTGGATCCCCGGCTCGACCTCATCAAGGGCTACGGCGGCGCCCTGGTCCGGGAGCGCATCGTGGCCGCGGCCTCGCGCCGGGTGGTGATCCTGGTGGGGCGGGAGAAGCTGGTGCCGGTGCTGGGCTCGCGGGGACGCCTGCCGGTCGAGGTGCTGCCGTTCGCGGCGCCGCTGACGATCCGCGAGCTGGCCGATCTCGGCTGCCGTCCGGCCCTGCGGCTCGAGGCGGGGCAGCCGTGCGTGACCGACAATGGCAACTGGATCGTCGACTGCGGGGTCCGGCCCATCGAGGCGCCCGCGGCCTTCGCGCGCGATCTCAGAGCGTTGCCCGGCGTGGTCGACACGGGGCTCTTCATCGGGGTGGCGGACCTGGTGCTGGTGGCCGACGCGACCGGCGTCCAGGCGATGCGGCGCAGCGAGCGAGTGGCGTGACCGGAGGACGGCGGTGAGGACGATCCGGCGCTATCCCGATCCCGAGGCGGTGAGCCGCGCGGCGGCGCACGACTTCGTGGAGCTGGCCCGCACTTCCATCGCGGAGCGCGGACGCTTCTGCGTGGCGCTCTCGGGCGGCTCGACCCCGCGGCGCATGTACGAGATCCTGAGCGAGGGCCCGCGCTGGGCCCAGCTGCCGTGGGAGCGCGTGGAGTTCTTCTGGGGCGACGAGCGGGCCGTGCCGCCCGATCACCCGGACTCGAACTTCGGAGCCGCCGCGGCCTCCCTCCTGCGCAAGCTGGCGATCCCGGACGAGCACATCCACCGGATGCAGGGCGAGCTGCCGGACGTGGAGGACGCGGCGGCGCGCTACCAGGCCGAGCTGGCCCGGGTATTCGGGGTGCGGGCGACGGGCTGCCCCCGATCTTCGATCTGGTGCTGCTCGGGATGGGGGCGGACGGCCACACCGCGTCCCTCTTCCCGTACAGCCAGCCTCTGACCGAGCGCCGGCGCTGGGTGGTGGGCCACCAGGTGGCGCGGCTCGGCAAGGCACGGATCACGCTCACCCCGCCCATCCTGAATCGGGCCGCCGAGGTGCGGCTCCTGGTGACCGGCGCGGACAAGGCGGGCGTCTTGAAGGAGGTCCTGCTGGGCCCGCGCAACCCGGAGCGCCTGCCGGTCCAGCGGGTGACGCCCGAGGCGGGCCGGCTGATGTGGCTGCTCGATCGCGCGGCGGGCGCGGAGGTGCCCGCGGATCGGGCTTCCTGACCTGACCCCGCCCGCGGCGGGAGGCTCGGGCCCGGCCTAGCCCAGGTCGTGCAGCAGGTGGGCGGTGGTCAGCACGCCCTGGTAGAGGTGGTCGAGCCGCAGGTGCTCGTTGGGGCTGTGCTGGCGGTTGTTGGCGTTAGCGTACGGCACCACGATGGTCGGGCGCTGCAGGATGTCGGTGAAGGCCCACAGCGGGACGCTGCCGCCCATCGTCGGCAGCACCACCGCGGGCTCGCCGCCGTGCGCGCGCTCCACCGACTCGATCACCCGGCGGGAGATCGGCAGGTCCACCGGGGTCTTGGCCGGGTCGTAGCCCCGCCGCTCGACCACCCGGATGGCGCGACCTCGGAGCTCGTCGGGGATCGGCGCGTCCGCCGACTCGATCACCGTGAAGCCCTGCCCGCGGATATGGTCGAGGAGGCGCCGGTACACGGCGTCGACCCGCTGGTTCTTCACCAGCCGCGCGTCGAAGGCCACCGTGGCCTGGTGCGGGATGATGGTCTGCGCCTCCTGCCCCGTGAACCCGCTCCTCAAGCCGCGAATCGTGAGGGTCGAGCGGAACATGAGGCGCTCGAGGTACTCCTGGGGCAGCGGCACTCCCAGCTCCCGCTCGATGCTGGCCCGGTCGAGCGGGATGCGCCCCATCAGCTCCCGCTCGGCGGCGGTCGGCGGGACCACGCCATCCTCCAGGCCCTCCACGAGAGGGGTCCCGTCCGGGGCGGCCATGGAGGCCAGGAGCCCCACCAGCCGCCAGGCGGGATTCGGCACGTTGAAGTTGCCGGAGTGCACGTCGCGGCGCGCCGATTCCAGCGTCAGCTCGAGCGAGAGGATGCCGCGCGCCCCGAAGGCGATCGTGGGCCGGCCGCTGGCGTCCTTGGGGCCGTCCGTGACCACCACGAGGTCGGCGTCGAGGAGCTCCTGGTGGCGCTCGGTGAAGGGCCCGAAGTTCTGGCTGCCCATCTCCTCCTCGCCGTCGAAGATGAACTTGAGCCCGACCCGGGGTGTGATGCCCAGGCCCCGCATCAGCTCGAGCGCGGTGAGGTGCGCCCAGATCGGACCCTTGTCGTCGGAGGCCCCGCGTCCGTAGAGCCGGTGGCGGGGCAGGGCCTCATCGGGCACCTGGCCAGGGGGCAGGGCGGGGGCCCCGTCCTCGGCCGGACCGGCCCGGAGCACGGGCTCGAACGGGGAGGGCTGGAGCCATCCGGCGGCCGGGGCCGGCTTCACATCATAGTGGCAGTAGATCAGGAGCGTCCGCTCCGCTCGAGGGCCGGGGAACGAGCCGTAGACAGCAGGGTTTCCACCCGTTTCCATGATGCGGGCCTCGAGCCCGCGTGCGCGCATCGCCCCGGCGAGCCACTCGGCCCCGGCCCGGACTCGATCGGGCTTCTGGCTGACCGTGTCGAGGCGCAGGAAGTCGGCGAGGCCGTCCATGATGGGCCGACGGCGGGCCGCGACGGCAGCCGCTAGCAGGGACCAGTCGGGCTCCGACGCGCTCATCGACCCACCTTACCGGCGGATGACGCTTTGCGCCAGCCCTTTCCCCGAGAGTCCGCAAAATTGGACTATGCGGCGACCTTCTCGGTAGAGTAGCGGCTCACGTGATGGCCGGCTCGGTCCGGCCCCACGTTCCGATGAACATCCAACTCCACGGACCCGGTCGCAGGCGGACGCGGCGCGCCATGCTTGCGCTGCTGCTCGCGCTGGACCTGCTCGCAGCCAACGCCGGGGTCTTGACCGCTACCCTCGGCCCCGCCGCGGCCCAGCAGTCCGAGGCCGACGTGTTCGTGGCCCAGGCCATTCTCGCCTACGACGCGCGGCGCTACGACGAAGCGCTGTCCCTGCTGAAGGAGGCTCTGGCCCAGGACCCGAACAACGTCGAGGCGCTCTACTATAGCGGCCTGACCCTGATGGCCCAGCAGAAGACCGACCAGGCGGTCGAGGTCCTGGAAAGGGCCAAGGCCCGGGCGCCGCGGGACCTCTCGATCCTCTTCCTCCTCGGAGTGGCCTACTTTGCCCTGGAGCGCTACGACCAGGCCGAGGCCCCGCTGACCCAGGTGCTCAACGAGCGCCCCCAGACCGAGGGCGTCGGCTACTACGTCGGGCTGATCCGCTATCGCAAGAAGGACTACCAGGGCGCGCTCAAGGCGTTCCGGGCCGAGACCTCGCAGAACCCGAACATCCAGCAGCTGGTCCGGTTCTACTCGGGGCTCACGCTGGCCATCCTCGGGCTGCCGGAGCAGGCGGTGGCGGAGGTGGACGCGGCGCTCAAGTTCCAGACCGGCTCCGCGCTGACCGGCCCCGCGGAGCGACTCCGCGACACGCTGGCCACCGCGCGCGAGGCGGAGCGGCGCCTGCACGCGGAGGTGCGCGTCGGCTTCCTCTACGACAGCAACGTGGCGGTGATCCCGCAGCCCAGCCACGACCCCGTCGCGGAGTCGCTGCGCAACCGCAAGACCGCCAGCCCCGGCGAGCTGGCCGCGCTGCGCCTGGATTACGCCTGGCTCCGACGCGGGCCCTGGGAGTCGACGGTCACCTACTCGTTCTTCCAGACCTACAACAACCGGCTGCCCTCGTTCAACGTGCAGAACCATCTCGTGGCGGGCGCGCTCTCGTACCGGGCGGCCATCGGCTCCATGCCGTTCCAGGTGGGCGCCCAGTACTCGTGGGACTACATCTCGCTGGGCGGCGACGACTTCCTGCAGCGCCACACCGCGACGCTCTTCGGCACCCTGGTCGAGAACAAGGGCAACCTGACCACGCTGGTGGCGCGGTTCCAGGACAAGGACTTCTTCGCGACCCCGGGCCAGATCCGCGAGGAGGACCGGGACGCGCGCAACTGGATGATCGGGGGCACCCACGTCTTCCGCTTCGCGGAGGACCGGCACTACATCCGGGTGGGCTACCAGTTCGACCTCGAGAACGCGGACGGGCGGAACTACAGCTACCAGGGCAATCGCTTCCTGGCCGGGGGCCAGTACACGCTGCCGTGGGGAAGCACGCGGCTCAGGTACGACTTCGACCTGCACCAGCGGCATTACCGCCACGCCAACACGCTGCTGCCGGTGGTGAACCCGGGCTCGCGCGAGCGCGAGGACATGGAGCAGAACCACGTGTTCCGGATCGAGCAGGTGCTGGCCAAGAACCTGGGGCCCACCGTGATCGGCTGTGCCCCGACCGCGCCCTGCCCCCTCACGCTCTCGGCCGAGTATCAGCGGACCGTCGCGGACTCCAACCTCGCTGTCTTCGACTTCAACCGCAACGTCTGGTCGCTGACCCTCTCCTGGCAGTACTGAGGCCGGGGCCTACGGGCCCTGCTTGACCTGTGCGGCGCCGCTCACCGAGATCACCGCCGCGTTCGGCGACAGGGTCAGCGTGTTCTGGCTCTGACCCAGGTTCGGGAAGGGATTGTTGCCGAGGGAGAGGGTGGCCCCGCCGGTCACCAGCACCGGGATGTTCCCGACCAGGGTGCAGCCGCCTGCCGCGCAGAGGTTGTTGGTGATCGAGAGGCTGTTGCCGGTGCCGATGAAGTTCACCAGCGCGCCGGCCACGTTCAGGATCGAGCTGCCGCTCAGGCTCAGCAGGGCGCCGTTGGTGATGGTCATCGCGCTGCCGCCCGCGAGCCGGAACAGGTCCCCGCGCACGGTCATGGTGGCGCTGCCGGCCAGGCTGAGCGCGTGCCCCTGTACCGTCAGGGTGCTACCGGTGAGGGCGGCGAGCTGTCCGAGCCGCACGGTCGCGCCGCCCGAGATGTCGGCCAGGTTGCTCCCGGTGGCGAGGGCCGCGCTCCGGGTCATGCTCAGCAGCGGGGCGCTGGCGCTGATCAGGTCCAGCACCGCGCTGTTGCTCATCGCGAGGACGCTGCCCGCGGCGGCGGCGCGCGTGCCGGCCAGGTCCACCAGGGCGGCCGCGCCGGTGCCCAGGAGGCGCCCGCTGCCGGTGAGCCGCAGGAAATCCGCTCGCAGGGTGAGCGCACCGTCCACGTCCTGGAACAGGGCCCCCGCGAGGCTCGCGGTGGCGCCGCCGTCGAGCGAGAGGAGGCTGGTGGCGGTGAGGGTGGTGGGATCGAGATAGAGCAGCGGGGTCGAGCCGCTGCTCGTGAAGGCCGCCGCGCCGGAGATCTGCACGAGCTGCTGGGCGATCGAGAGCGAGCTGCCGGCGGCCTCGAGGATCGGCACCGCCAGTGAATCCTGCTGGCTGCCAGAGAGCGTGTAGAGGCTGCCCGGACTGGTGACGGTCTGACCGTTGTAGATGATCTGGGCCAGGCCGGTGGGGGGCGAGGCCGCGCTGCCGGTGGGGGGCGAGGCCGCGCCGCCGGCGGGCGGCGCGGACGCGTTCGTGCTCGACACCACCGGGATCACCGGGGCGTCGGTGATGCCGGAGCCGACCGGGGCGGTCGGACTCGACATGCCGGCGGGAGCAGCGCTGTCACCGCCTGCACCCGCGCCGGCCGCCGCGGGGGCGAGGAACTCCGCGACCGCCACCGCCTTGGCCTGCTCGCGCGCGGTCACGTGCTGGATGAACTCGTGTGGGCTCTCCGCGATCTGGGGCGCCGCGTGCAGGCCCACGAAGACCTGCTGGGCCGCCGCCGCGGTGAGCGGCACGAGGGAGGACGTGTCGCTGCCGGTGCGGCTCCAGCTCTGCATGGCGCCGACCTGGGCCGGCGGGGCGCCGGGATTCTTCGGATCCGAGACGTCGACCAGGCCATGGAGCACGTGCACCTTCGTGGTGTAGCGGGGCGCCCCGGGCGTGCCGCCCGGCTCCGGGATCAGCTCCACCACCAGCACCGTGCCCCGGATCGCCGCGATCGCGTTCGGCGTGCGGATCTCGATGACCTCGCCGGGCCGCATCCGCTGCCGGAGAACGCCCATCGCGATCTTGCCCGCGGTGAGATCCACGGTGGAGCGCCCCGTGTCCTCGGTGACGGTGAGCGTGGACAGCTCGCGCACCGTGACGAGGGCCTTGCCTCCGAGCAGGACCCGCACCACCGAGCGCTCCGCGGTGGCGATGCGATCGCGCAGGAAGACGTCGTCCTTGAACCGTAGCGGCACCGGGCTCGCCAGGGCCGCGCGCGCCACCGTGGCCTGGCCGGCCAGCGTGGTCACGACGCCCACGTTCCGGCCCGCGTCGCCTCCCGCCTGACCCCAGGCCGCGAGCGGGCAGAGGGCGAGGGCTCCGAACAGAGCGGACGCGAAGCGCTGCGAGATCCTCATGGCGTGGGCTGACCTCCGTGCACGGGTTGCGCGGTCGCGCGAGCGCACCGCCGGAGGGAAGAGGTAGCAAGCGGGTTGCCACGGAGGGAGCGGAAAGGGCGAGAAAGGACGCCAAGGAAACCGGGGGCTTGCGAGCGCCGCGGGACGGGGCCGTCTCGCGTCGTGATGCGGCGGCGACGCCTGGTCGTCGGCGGGTGCCGCGGGGCGACAGCGCGCGGAATGCCGCCGCCCGGCGGCGGGCTACATCCCGTTGATGGTGACTTTCGTCGCCGCGCCGTCGACGCGGATCACCGCCGCGTTGGGCGCGACGTTGAGCGAGCCGAGGTTGCCGTTCTTGATCGCGCCCGCGATGTTCACGTTGCTCGCGAGCGCGCCGTTGGTGAGGCTGACCGGCAGGCCGCCGATCATGGTGCAGGGACAGAGGTTGTTCGCCACCGACACCAGGTTGCTCCCGGTGCCGCCGAAGCCGATGAGCGCGCCGTTCACGCTCAGCATGGAGCCGCCGCTCAGGCTGACCAGGGCGCCGTTCAGTACGCTCAGGCTGCTGCCGTTGGTGAGGCTGAACAGATCCCCCGTCACCCGGGCGAGGCTGCCCCCGGCCAGGCTGAGCGCGGCGCCGTTGGCCACCACCAGCGCGCTGCGGTCCAGCTTCATCATCGACCCGAGGCTCGTGACCTTCGCCTGATAGGTCAGCGCCACCGCGTCGGCACGGCTGTTGAGCGTGCTGCCGTCCCGGAGCGCGAGCAGGGGTGCGGTCGCCTCCAGCAGCGCGGTGTCCACCCGCACCGCCTGGTGCGTGGTGACGGTCGCGTTCGACGCCTCGAGCAGCGGGCCCGCGTGCTGCAGCGGCCGGTCCGAGCCCACCCGGAGCCCGGTGTCGGCGTCGGTGGCGCTGTTGATGCCCGAGACGTCGAACATGGCCAGGCCCATGCTGCCGAAGGAGTGGGTGCCGCCGCTGAGGAACGCGAGCGGCTCGGTGGACGACGTGGTGAGCGTGCCGCCCTGGAACAGCGAGAGGAGGCTGAACGGGACGGTGAGGTTGCTGTCGACGGCCCGCAGCAGCGGCCCCGCGAGGGTCGCGCGGCCTCCGGCGCCCACCGCCAGGAGGGTGTCGAAGGTCATCGGGGTGCTGGTGAGCGACAGCAGGGGCTCGCTCGTGGTGCGCGTCAGGGCGTCGCCGGCCCGCAGGAAGTAGAGCGGCGGATCCTCCAGCACCGCAACGTTGTCGATCAGGATCGCGGAGTCGACCGAGGTGTCGCCCACGTCGAACACGCTGAACAGCAGCTCGCCGTTTCCGGACGCGGTCGGCGTCCACTGCAGGCTGAAGTCGCGGAAGCCCGTCACTCCGTAGGGCAACGGGCCGTTGGTGACGAACCCGCCGCCGCTCGCCACCGCGGTCGAGGTGTTGACGCCGGTGCTGCCCGGCGTGAACACGTCGGTCCGGGCCTCCTGCTTCAGCAGGGTGGTGCCGCTCTGCCCCGGGCTCCGGGTGCTGATGGTCCAGGTGTCGTTGAAGCCCGCGGACTGGGAGGGGTGCTCATCGCTGTAGAAGCTGACGCTGGCCTGCACGATGTAGAGCTTGCCGCCGGTGACGTTGAACGTCTGCGACAGGGTGCTGGTGGTGCCGCCCACCGCGGCGCCGCCGGTGTAGATCATGCCCATCCCGCTGCCCGAGGGCGGCGTGGTCGGTCCGAGGCTGCTGAGCGCCGCGCCGGCCCCGGAGAGCGTCCAGGACGCGAGCCCGCTCTCGAAGCCACCGTTGCTGATCTGCCCGAAGTTGCCCGAGCCGCCTCCGTTGCCTGGGCCCCCGTTGCCTGAATTGCTGCCGCCGTTGCCTTGATTGCCGTTGCCTGAGTTGTTCGGGGGTATCGTGCCCGGCGGCGCGCCGCCCGGCTGTTCGGGCCCGCCCGGCGGATTGCCGCCGGACGGGGGATTGCTGGTGAAGCCGTTCAGCAGGTCCACGGGCGATTGCACGATCTGGGTCGGCAGCTGACCCAGCATCGCGGGCACCACTCCGGTGGAGGCGAAGTTCGCGACCAGGGTGGCCTTGCCGGCTTCGGACTGCAGCAGGCTCGCCTGGAACGCCTGGTCCGGCTCGTTCACCGCGTGCCGGCTCGTGTCCACGTTCACCGCCGCGTTGCGCTCGGCGTCGGTGACCGCGGCCACGGTCGCGTTCTTGGCGCCCTGCCCGGGCGGCAGCGGATTCGTGGTCCCGCCCTGGAACTGGTACGTGCAGTCGCCCGAGTGACAGATCGCGGTGGTGAGGTTCTGGGTCCGGTCGTAGGCGACGGCGAGGATGCTGCCGCGCACCGCCGCGACCGCGTTCGGAGTGCGGATCTCGATGGACTCTCCGGGGCGCATGCGCTGCTTGGCCACCGCGAGCACGACCTTGCCGCTCGGCAGCGTGACCACCGCGCGGCCGGGCTCCTCGCTGATCGTGACCTCGGAGAGCTCGCGCACGGTGAGGATGGCCTTGCCGCCCAGCAGCACGCGGATCAGCGAGTTCTCCTGGGTGCTGATGCGATCGCGTCCGAACACGTCGTCCTTGAACTTGAGCGCGAGCGGAACGGTGAGCGCGGGCCGCGCGACGGTGGCGCGTCCGTCGAGGGTGGTGACGACGCCGACCGCGTCCGACGTCTGCGCCTCCGCCGGCCCGGGAAGAGGCGCGGTCGCCACCAGCGCTGCGAGCACTGCGATTGCCGTCCACCGTGTCATCGTGTTCTGCCTCCGTGACCGTTGCGAGTGTGCCTCGGCCGCGACCGAGTGCCTGATTATCAGGGCGCGCCTGCGCCCGCGCAAGGACAAGCGCGTGCTAAACTCCGCCTCGCGAAACGCCCTGCCGTCGCTGGGAAGGTCGGTTGCGGTCCAGGCGCCGGGAACACGCACAAGTTGCGCTCGGCGGCCGGCTCCACGCGCGGGTGGTATCATCGGAGTCCCATGTTCGACATCGGGCTGCAGGAGCTGGTCCTCATCTTCGTGATCGCGCTCCTCGTCTTCGGGCCGAAGAACCTGCCACAGCTCGGCCGCTCCCTGGGGCGGGCCATGCGCGAGTTCCGGCGGGCCAGCGACGAGTTCCGGTCGACCATCGAGACCAACCTCAAGATCAACGAGCCGGATCCACTCCCGGAGCCGGCGCCCGCCGCGGCCGAGCCGAGCCCGGAGTCGGTGGCCGCGGTCGCGGCCCTGCCCGAACCCTCCCCCGGCGCCTATGACGCGCCCGCGATCCCCATCCCCGAAGGGGAGGCCTACGTCGCCCAGCGCGGAGGGAAGCTCTTCCACGGGCGGGACTGCGGCTGGACGCGCCGGATTGCCGAGCCGGAGCGCGTTTACTTCAAGCGGGTGGCCGAGGCCCGGGACGCCGGCTTCGCCCCATGCCCGGCCTGCGAGCCCTGGGAGCCCGCCGGATAGGCCCCTTTTTTTATCTTGTGTAGCTCAACGGGTGTTGACTATCATCTGTCGAGGCCTGGACCAGCGATCGAAAACCTGCCAATCGAAACCCGAACCAGGAGCGGCCGGTGAGAGAGATGACGGCGAGGCAGCGCGAGGTGCTCGAGTTCATTCGCGTCTTCGGCGAGAAGCACGGGGTGCCGCCGACGGTGCGGGAGATCGGGGAGAAGTTCCGCTTCACGGCCCGCGCGGCGTTCGATCACCTGCGCGCGCTCGAGCGCAAGGGCATGCTCGAGCGCCGGGTGACCGGCAAGCGGGCCTCGCGCACGCTGGTCCTGCCGAGCCAGAAGGGAAGCCGAAGGGCCGAGCCGTCGCCCGGCATCCCGCTGGTGGGCCGCATCGCAGCCGGCGCGCCGATCACCGCGGTCGAGAATCACGAGGACACCATCCCGCTGCGGCCGGACTGGCTGGGCGCGGGCGGGCAGGACGTGTTCGCGCTGCGCGTCCGCGGGGACAGCATGATCGAGGCCCACATCGTGGACGGCGACCTGGTGCTGGTGCGCCGGCAGGAGTCCGCCGGCAGCGGCGACATCGTGGCCGCCATGGTCGACGGCGAGGCCACCGTGAAGCGGTTCGGGCGGGAGGGCGGGGCGGTCGTGCTGCGGCCGGCCCATCCGACGATGAAGCCGATCGTGGTGGAGCCGGGACGCGGCGAGGTGCGCATCCTGGGCAAGGTCATCGGCATCATGCGGCAGATGTGAGGGACGGACGATTCGAAAGGAGCGGATCATGCGGGCAATGGCGAGGATGACGCGGAACCGGAAGCGGCGGGCGATCACGCGGCGGGACTGGCGAAGCGGCAGTCGGGCGGCGCGCACGCGGGTGTGGACGGGCTCGCACGCGCGGGCGGTGGGGATGCCCCTTTTTTTGCCGCTGAAGACTCAACACATGAAGATGCCTCCCGCGGTCGAGTGGATGGGCGCGGCCGCGATGCTGCTCGGGATCCTCTCGTGGGGGATGCTCGCCGCGCTGCTGGGGGCGTGAGGGCGGGCCAGCGACTCGCTACGCGGCGTGGGGGCGGCCGGCGGCGCGCTACGCGCCGGTGCGCTCCCACGCGCGCACCGCGATGAACAGCGCCAGCAGCTCGCCGTCGAGGGCCCCGGCGTCTCGCTCGTGGCCGAGAATGTCGAGCGCGCGCTCCACCGGCAGCGCGGGCTTGTACGGGCGGTCGCGCGAGGTGAGCGCGTCGAAGATGTCGGAGATCGTCATCATGCGCGTCTGCACCGGGATCTGGGCCGCGCGCCAGCCCGCGGGGTAGCCCGAGCCGTTCAGCTTCTCGTGGTGCGACCGCGCGATCTCCGGGATGCGGCGCAGCTCCTTGGTCCACGGGATCTGCTTGAGGAACTGATAGGTGTGGACCACGTGGGACTGGATCTGGCGGTACTCCTCCGGGGTCAGGCTCCCGCGGGGGATCGAGAGGATGCGCGCCTCCTCCGGGGTGAGCAGGGTGGCGGGCTCGCCGTTGTGGTCGGTGAAGACGCGGTCGGCCAGCTCGCGGATGCCGGCGGAGACTTCGTCGGGCAGGACGGTGGGCTCGTTGGCGGCCCCGATGGCCTTGAGGTGCGCGTCCAGGTCGAAGAGCACCGCGGCCAGCTCCGCGTCCCACTCCGCCGCGCGCGCCGCGAAGCCCTCGGCGCCACGGCGGAGCAGCCAGTCGGTCTTGCGACGCTCGTGGCGGAGCTCGAGGCCTCGGCGGATGATCTCGGCGCGCTGGCGGACGACGTCGAGGTGCCCGGGGGGCAGCTTCTTGGCCTTGATCAGCACGTCCTCGCGCACCCCGACCTTGCCGAAGTCGTGGAGCAGCGAGGCGTAGCGGATCTCCTTCATCTCGTCCGGCGAGAAGACGACGTCGCGGAAGATGCCGTGGTCCGCGCGGTCCACCGCGGTGGCCAGGGCCACGGTGGAGTCGGCGACTCGAAACGAGTGACCGGAGGTGGTCGGGTCGCGCGACTCGATGGCGATGACGGACGCCTGGACGAAGCCCTCGAACAGGGTCTGGATGGACTGGTAGAGCCGGCTGTTCTCGAGCGCCACCGCGGCCTGCGAGGCGAGGGATGCGGTCAGGCTGCGGAAGCGCTCCGGGTAGGGAATGACCTCCGCCTCCACCGCGGCGGGCCCGTCGAGGCGGGCGCCCGCGTGGCGCTTGCAGTTGATGAGCTGGAGCACGCCGATCACCACGCCCTGGGGTGTGGCCATCGGCACCACCAGCATCGAGCGGGTCCGGTAGCCCACGCGCTCGTCGAAGTCGCGGTTGATCTGGAACGGCGAGTCCGGCGGCAGCTCGTAGGCGTCGTCGAGCTGCAGCACCGAGGACGTGAGCGCCACGTGCCCGGCCACGCTGGCGGCGTCGATCGGCAGGGTGAACTCGGCGAACGGAACGTGCACCGAGTCGTTCTGCGCGAGCTTGAAGCGCAGTCGGGCAGCCGCGCCGGGCGTCTCCTCCACCAGGTAGACCGAGCCCGCGTCGCTGCTGGTGATCTCGCGTGCCTTCTCGAGGATCAGCGCGAGCAGGGCGTCGGTGTCGCGCTCCGCCGAGAGCCGGACTCCGATCTGGTTGAGCTGCTCGAGCTCCCGGCGGGTGGCGTCGGCCTCGCGCCGGACGCGCGCGTGGTCGCACGCGTTGCGCAGGGTGGCGGCCAGCATCGCGGGGCCCGCGCCGACGGGCACCGCCGCGTAGCAGCCGGGTGGCGGGGCCGCGCCCGCCGGCACGATCGCGACTATTGGAATGCCGGGCGGAACAGCGGAGGGAATGCCGCCGGCCGCCCCCGGAGCGGCTCCGGCGGCGCCTGCGGTGTGGTCCAGCACGAGCACCGCGCCCTCGTCGGGGCCCGGGTGGGGCGCCCCGCGTGCGGGCAGCGGCCGGGCCTCGAGGTCGCCGGGGAGCGTCGAGAGCAGGGGGGCCGTCGAGGAACCCGCCGGGTACCAGACCACTCGGCGTGGCATGCATCGAGCGTAGGACCGGCCTCGGCGGCGTGTCAAGGTTGCTTGACCCCTTCCGGAGCCGCTAGAATCCGACCCCTATGACCACGCGTGTTTCCACCGGAAATGGAAGGCTGGACGAGATGCTGGGCGGGGGCCTGCTGCCCGGCACGCTGACCGTCGTCTACGGGGCCACCGGCATCGGCAAGACCCACCTGGGGCTGGCCTTCTGCGACCACGGGGCGCAGGCGGACGGGGCCCGCGGCATCGTGTTCGACATGAACGCACGGGGCGACTCCCAGCAGCACCATGCCTACGCGGCGCGCCTGCACGGCTGGGACCTCCATCGCTGGACCCACACCGTCCTGCCCATGAGCGACCCCTATCCCCCCGCCGACCAGATGCGGGCCTTCTACTGCGACGCGATGCCGTGGGTGGGCAAGCTGCGCGACTACCAGGTGGCGACTCCCGACGGGGTGGAGTTCGACTGGAACTGGAAGGCCCAGTACAACCAGGCGCTCTACACGGTGCGTCCGTTCGTCTACTTCCACCTGGGAGCGGGGACGCGGCGCATCGTGGTCGACGGCATCGAGCCCATGGACGTCCCGGGCGACTACATCCAGCCGTATCTCCTCGACGACCTCTACCGGAAGACCATCCACCGCGACAGCGAGACCCTCGGCATGGAGATCTGCCTGCCGGTGTGGCAGCACCGCGCCTTCATCGACGCGCACCGCTACGACCACGCCGCGGTGACCACCCTGCTGCTGGTGACCACCGAGGAGACGCAACTCGAGCACCTCATCGCCCGGAAGGTCGCGGCGGGCGACATCGGAGCGGTGGCCAACACCATCCTGGTGATGGGCAGCGAGCGGGTCGGCAACCGGCTGGGGCGCTTCCTCTGCGTGGTGAAGCACCGGGGCAGCGCCAAGAGCGACGACATCGTCGAGTACCGGGTGACCGAGCGAGGCTTCGAGCTGGGCTGACCGCCATGGACGCGGCCGCGCTGCTCGAGCGCCGGCGCTCGAACTTTCGCCACCGGCCCGCCCGGCGGGTGACCTCCGCGCGGGCGGCGCGGGCCTTCGTCGACGCGGTGGGGCTCTGCTCCACCTTCCACGTCTTTCCCGACGGGGTCGGCTGCCTCTGGGAGGCGGTGGTGGGCCGGGCCGCCCCCCGCTGGCCGCGCCGCTCGCACCACGACGCGGGCATCGGGCTCACCTGGGAGCTGAAGGACGTGCTGCCCGCGGAGCGCCACGTCTACTACGGCAAGCTCGTGAAGGGGCGCCCCATGCTGGTGGCGCTCGACCTGTTCCCCGCCTTCTACGCGCTGGTGCGCGGTCGCCAGCGGGCCCGCGACTACCGGCGCGAGTACGACGAGGGGCGCCTCTCCATCACCGCCCGGCGCATCATGGACCGCCTGGTGCGCGAGTCGCCCCAGTACACCCGTGGGCTGCGCGCGGAGTGCTTCATGCTGGAGACGTCGAAGACCCGGGAGTTCGAGCGCGCGATGGGCGAGCTGCAGCAGGGGCTCTGGATCGTGAAGACCGAGGAGCGCTACGAGCCGACCTTCTCCTACCGGTGGGACCTCCTGGAGCGCTGGCTGCCGGAGGCGGTGGCGGAGGGGCGGCGGATGCGGCGGCCCCTCGCGGTGGAGCGACTGCTGGGTCGCTACCTGAGCGGCGCGGTGTACTCGACGCCCGCCCGGCTCGCGCGCCTCTTCGGTCTCGGGCGCGCGGAGGTCGACGCGGGCCTGGCCGCGCTCGAGCGCGCCGGGCGCGTCCGGACCGGCGTGGAGGTGACGGGGTGGCCCGGGCGCTTCGTGGTGTCCGCCTGATGGCCGTCCCGCCGCCGGGCTTCCGCTACGTCGACATCCACACGCACCTGCACCCGCCGTGGCTCTGGCGGGCGATCCGGCGCTGGTTCGCGGACAAGCCGGGCTGGGAGTTCCGGTATCCGACCGAGCCGGAGGCGGTCGCGCGGGTCCTCGCGGAGCACGACGTGGAGCGCTTCGTGTTCTTCTCTTATGCCCACAAGCCGGGCCTCGCCCGCGAGCTGAACGGCTGGCTCGCCGAGACCGCGGCGCGGCTGCCGGCCGGGCTCGCGCTGGGCACGCTGCACCCGGGCGATCCCGACGTGCTCGACGTGGCGCGGGAGGCGCTCGACCGGTACGGGTTCAAGGGCTTCAAGTTCCACATCAACGTGCAGCGCTTCCATCCCGACGACCCGCGCCTCCTCCCGGTGTACGAGCTGCTGCTCGCCCGCGGCGCGGTGCTGCTGATCCACGTGGGCAGCGCGCCGTGGCCCAACGAGTACGACGGCTTCCCGCGCTTCGAGCGGGTCATGACCCTGTTCCCGGCGCTGCGCGTGATCGTGGCCCACATGGGTCAGTGGGAGACGCGCCGGCACCTCGACCTGATGCCGCGCTGCCCGAACATGTACCTCGACACCACCGCCGCGATGTACGCCGCCAGCCCGATCTTCCGCGACGGGGGCGGGGCGAGCCCGGCCGACGTCACCGACGAGGACCTGGTGCGCTGGCAGGACCGCGTGCTCTTCGGCAGCGACTTCCCCAACACGCCGCATCCCTACGACGAGGAGCGCCGCCCGATCTGGGAGCGGGAGTTGCCGGAGGCGGTCCACCGCAAGATCTTCCGCGACAACGCCCGCCGGCTCCTCGACCTCTGAGCGTGATGGCCGCGCGCGTCTCGCTCTCCGCCGTCTCCGCCGCCGGGCGAGCGGCCCTGCGCACGCTCATCGACCTGGCCGGCCCGTCGCGGCCCGTCTGGCTGGTGGGCGGCGCGGTCCGGCAGCTCCTGGCCGGAGAGCCGGTCAACGATCTCGACCTCGCGACCCCGCGGGAGGCGCTCGCGCTGGGGCGCGCGCTCGCGGACCGGCTCGGCGGCCGCTTCGTGGCGCTCGACCGGGAGCGCGGCGCGGGGCGGGTGGTGGGCGCGGGCCCCGGGGTGCCGACCATCGACCTCGTCGACTTCCGGGCGCCGGAGCTGGACGGCGATCTGCGCGCGCGCGACTTCACCATCAACGCCCTCGCCGCCCCGCTCGCCGCGCTCCTGCGCGACGGCGAGGCCCCGGTGATCGATCCCACCGGCGGGCTCGCGGATCTGCGCGGGCGCGTGGTGCGCCTCGCGGGCCCCGGGGCCATCGGCGACGATCCGGTCCGCGCCCTGCGGGGCGCCCGGCTGGCCGCCCGGCCCGAATGGCGCCTCGATCCGGACACGGAGGCCGCGATCCGGGCCGGGGCGTCGCGCCTGGACGACGTCGCGGCGGAGCGGATCCGCGACGAGCTGGCCGCGATCCTGGGCGATCCGCGCGCGGCCACGGGCCTGCGGATGCTCGACCGGCTGGGCCTGCTCGCGGCGTTCCTGCCCGAGAGCGCTTCGATGCGCGCGACCGCCCAGCCGCTGCCGCACCGCTTCGACGTGTGGGAGCACTCGCTGCAGGCGGTCGAGGCGGTGGACGTGCTGCTGGCCGACCTGGACGCGCTCGCCCCGTGGGGTCCCGGGCTGCGGCTCCACCTGGCCGGCGGGCTGGGCGGGGGCTTCACGCGCCGGGAAGCGCTGCGACTGGCCGCGCTGCTGCACGACGTGGCGAAGCCCGAGACCCGCGCCGAGCTCGACGGGCGGATCCGGTTCTTCGGCCACGACGCGGTGGGCGCTCGCCGCGTTCCGGCCATCGCGGAGCGGCTGCGGCTGCCCCGGCGGGTGAGCCAGGTGGTGGAGCGGCTGGTGGCACAGCACCTCCGCCCGATGCACCTGGCCCAGGCGGGCCAGATCACCCGTCGCGCGCGGTTCCGCTTCTTCCGGGCCCTCGGCGACGACGCGCCGGATCTGCTGCTGCTGGCCCTGGCCGACGCGGCGGGGCTGACCGGCGTCTCGCCGCTCGCGGTGTGGGCGGGAGAGGGCGGCGCGGTGGTGCGCGCGCTGATGACCGGCGCGGAGGCCGAGGCGGCCGCCACGACCGCGCCGCGGCTGCTGCGGGGCGAGGACGTGATGGCCGCGTTCGGGCTCTCGCCCGGCCCGGCGGTGGGCCGTCTGCTCGAGCGCGCCCGCGAGGCGCAGGCCCTGGGGCTCGTGGAGAGCCGCGAGGAGGCCCTCGACTATCTGCGCGGGCCCGCGGGGCGGGACGACTCACGCGAGGGCGGCGAGCCACGCGTCGGAACTTGACACCCGGACCGACGGTTGCCTAGAGTGATGGCACTTTTCCCGCCAAATCTCCACGCTCCAAGGAGGATCCACAGATGCTCGTGAGAGGTCTATTCGCGCTCCTGGCCGCCCTGCTCGTGGCGCCGGCGCACGCGGGGGCGGCCCCCGAGGGCAAGGTCGTGATCGCCCAGGGAGTCGATCCCAGCACGCTCGACACCATGAATCAGCAGGAGACGCCCGCGTCGGTGGTGGCCGCCCACATCTTCGACACGCTCGTGGAGCGCGATCAGAACCTCAAGATCGTGCCCGCGCTCGCCAGCGAGGTGCCGAAGCTGGTGGCCCCCACGGTGTGGGAGGTCAAGCTTCGCAAGGGCGTCAAGTTCCACAACGGGGAAGAGTTCAACGCGGACTCGGTGAAGTTCAGCCTGGAGCGGGTGAAGTCGGGCCTGCGGGCCAGCTCGAACTTCCGGCCCATCGATCGCGTGGAGATCGTGGACCCGTACACCGTGAAGGTGCACACCGCCAAGCCCTGGCCGACCTTCGTCAACATCATGACGTTCCGGCAGGCCTCGATGTACCCGCCCAAGGCCTACGCGGGCAAGGACAGCGCGTTCATCTCCAAGAGCCCGATCGGCACCGGCCCCTACAAGCTGGTGCGCTGGAGCAAGGACGAGGAGATCGTGCTGGAGGCCAACGAGCAGTACTGGCGGGGCGCGCCCAGGATCAAGACGGTGGTGTTCCGGCCCATCCCCGACGACGCGGTGCGCGTGGCCGCGCTGCAGAACGGAGAGGTGGACGTGGCGGTGAACATCCCGCCGCACCTGGCCAACATCATCGCGGGGCATCCGAAGGTCTTTCTCTCCACCGCGCCCTCCATCCGCACGCTGCAGCTCATGTTCGTCACCCACGAGTTCGACGCCCAGCACAAGCTGGTCGGGCCCTACAAGGGGGTGACCGCGGACAAGCGGGTGCGGCAGGCCATCGCCTCCGCCCTCGACGTGGACGAGATCATCAAGGGCGTGCTGGACGGCAAGGCCATGCGGATCGCGACCCTGTTGACCCCGATGCACTTCGGCTACGACGCCTCGCTGAAGCCGATCAAGCAGGACCTGGGCAAGGTGAAGCAGCTGCTGACCGAGGCCGGCTACCCGAGCGGGCTCGAGCTGACGCTGAACAGCCCGCAGGGCCGCTACGTGCGGGACAAGGAAGTGGCGGAGGCGGTGGCGGGCCAGCTCACCAAGGCCGGGATCAAGACCCAGCTGAAGACCTACGAGTTCGTGAGCTACCTCAACAACCTGGTGTACGTGCACAAGCCGGGGCCGGTATGGCTGATCGGCTGGGGCACGCCCACCCTGGACGCGGAGACGGTGTACGGTCCGCTCTTCCGCACCGGGAGCAACCTCGGCAACTACAGCAACGCGGACTTCGACGGGATGGTGGACCAGGCCCAGACCGAGACGAACGAGAAGCAGCGACTCGCCCTCTACCACCGCATCAACAAGCTGTGGCTCGACGACATGCCGGCGGTGCCGCTCTATCAGCAGCTCGACCTCTACGGGGCGAGCAAGCGGCTCAACTGGAAGGCCCGCAGCGACGAGCTGATCAAGGCCTACGACATGTCGATCAAGTAGGAGACCGCGGCTTGACGGCCGCGAGGCCGCGGCTAGAATAGGGGACGATCCGGCACGGACGTTCCCGAACGAGCGGGCGTAGCGCAATGGTAGCGCATAAGCTTCCCAAGCTTAGGGTTGCGGGTTCGAGTCCCGTCGCCCGCTCCAGATAACCACCGGGGCCGCAGAGAGCATCCTGCGGCCCCGCTCTCATTCCGGGCGTCTCCGCCGCGAGAGGCGTGCGCCCAGCGCGTGGTCCAGGGCACCCAGCACCGGCGCGAGATTCGCGTCGCCGGTGCGGCGGAGGCACCAGATCGTGAGCGGAAACTCGAGGTCGGGCACCCGCCGCACGCGGAGACGCGAGCGCAGGCGACTGCGCGCCAGGATGCGGGCCGGCACCAGGCCCAGGCCGCGGCCGCGCGCCACCAGGGCCAGCTGCAGCTCGTAGGTATAGGTCTCGACCGCGACCCGCATCCGCACCCGCGCTCGGTGCAGGATGCGCCCCAGCATGGCGCGCGCCGCGCAGCCGTCCGGGTTCAGGACCCAGCCCGCGCCGTCGAGCCCGGCCAGCCCGCCCGCGCGGGTCCGGTGGGCGCGACGCGGCTCCACCACGACCAGGCGCTCGCGCCCGACCGCGACCGCGTCGAGCCCGGCGGGGAGGCGCTCGCCCTCGGGCAGCAGGATGACCGCCGCCTCGAGGGAGCCGGCCCGCACGCGCTCGAGGAGATCGCGGCTCCAGCCGGTAGCCAGCGCGAGGGTCACGCGCGGGAAGGCACGGCGGAGGCGGTCCACCGGCTCGGTCAGGGTCACCTCGGTGAGGGCGTGGGCGACCCCGATCCGGATCTCGCGCGGAGCGTCGCCGTCGTGCCCGGCGGCGGACTGCACCTCGCGCACCGCCCGCAGCACGCGGCGCAGCGCTCCAGTGCGGCCCGCCCGGCCGGAGTGAGGGTGAAGGGCCGCCGGCGGCGATCGCAGAGGGTGACGCCGAGCGAGCTCTCGAGGCGTTGCACCCGGCGCGTGACCGCGGGCTGGGTCAGGTGCAGGTCGCGCGCGGCGCGGCTCACCGAGCGCGCCTCCGCCACCGCCACGAACGTCCGCACGTCGTCGAATTGCACGGCCGCATACTAGCCATGCGCCGTATTCATGTGCAACATGACGGCGCGGCCGGTATCCTCGGCTCGATGGCCAGATCCGCTCCGCCCGCCGCGCCGGTGGCGCGCTCGTGGTCGGCGCGCGCGACTCCCGCGGGCGCAGAGGCGTACCTCGCGCACTTTCAGGGTGCGGTGCTTCCCGCACTGCGAGAGACCGGCGGCCACCACCGGGGCGCGCTGGTGCTCCGGCGCCCGGAAGGTGGCCTGGTCCGCATCACCGTGCTCACGCTCTGGGAGTCGATGGCCGCGGTCGAGCGGTTCGCGGGGGCCGACGGGGAGGCCGCGGTCGTCGAGCCCGCGGCGCGCGCGGTGCTCGCCGACTTCGACTCGCGCGTGGAGCACTTCGAGCTGGCCCTTCACTCCGAGCCCTGAGGAGCTCCCATGTCCCGATACTTCTGTCACGAGCACCCGGACGTCCTGGTCGTGGAGACTCGCGTGGTGGAGGCGCGGCCCGGCGCGGTCCTCCTCGCGGAGTCGCCGTTCCATCCGGGGGGCGGCGGCCAGCTGGCGGACCGCGGCCTGTTGCGGTGGAGCGGGGGAGAGCTGCGCCTCACGGGTATCGAGGCGAGAGACGGGCGCTACTGGCACCGGTTCGAGGAGTCGGTGGAGATCTCGGGGATGGTGCAGGCCGCGGTGGACGCCGAGTTCCGGTCGATGATGGCCCAGCTGCACACCGACACCCACGTGCTGAACGCGCTGGTGTTCCAGCGCTTCCAGGGTGCGCTCGTCACCGGGGCCCAGCTGAACGACGACGGCACCGCGCGCATGGACTTCGACTTGCCCGACGCCGACAACGATCGCCTGCGCGCGCTCGGGCCCGAGATCAACGACGTGATCCGCCAGGACCTGCCCCTGCGCTACGCCTACGTGCCGGAGGCCGACGCCGTCGCGGAGCGCGGGCTCATCCGCAACCGCTCGGTGGCGCCTCCGCCCGCCTCCGACGGGACGGTGCGGATAGTGGAGATCGTGGGCCTGGACCGGCAGGCCTGCGGCGGGACCCACCTCGCCTCGACCGGCGCGTCGCGGCCGATCCGGATCCTCAAGATCGACAACAAGGGGCGGCACAACCGACGTATCCGGATCGGGCTCGCGGACCCACGCGGGTGAGCCGCGCGGCGGGCGCGCTCACCCCGTTCCGGATCGACGTCGCGCCGGAAGTCCTGGAGGACCTGGCCCGCCGGCTCGAGCACGCGCGGCTGCCCGGCGCGCCCGTCGACGCGGGCTGGGAGTACGGCATCGAGCCCGACTACCTCCGCCGGCTGCTCGAGCACTGGCGGCACGGCTACGACTGGCGCGCGGCCGAGGCGCGCCTGAACCGCCTGCCCCAGTTCATCGCCCGCGTCGGCGACCATCGCCTGCACGTGATCGTGGAGCGCGGCAGCGGCGCCGATCCCTTGCCGCTGGTGCTGACCCACGGCTGGCCCGGCTCGTTCGTGGAGTTCGAGGGGGTCATCGGTCCGCTCGCGCACCCGGAGCGCTTCGGCGGCCGGATCGAGGACGCCTTCGACGTGATCGTGCCGAGCCTGCCGGGCTACGGCTGGTCCTCCGCGCCCGCGGCCCCGATCAGCACCCGCGCGATCGCCCGCGTCTGGGACGACCTGATGACCTCGGTGCTCGGCTACGACCGCTACGTGGCGCAGGGCGGGGACTGGGGCGGCCTGGTCACCTCGTGGCTCGGCGTGGACGCGGCGGAGCACGTGGCCGCCATCCATCTCAACATCATGGGGCTACGGCCCTACCTGGGAGAGGGCAGCGAGCCGCTCGACGCCGGGGAGGAGGCGTGGATGGCGCGGACCCGCGCCCGGCTGGCGCGCGAGACCGCCTACCAGGCCATCCAGGGCACCAAGCCGCAGACGCTGGCCTACGCGCTCACCGACTCTCCGGTGGGGCTGGCCGCGTGGATCGCGGAGAAGTTCCACGGCTGGAGCGCGCCGGGCCCGGACGGGCCGCCGTTCACCCTCGACCAGATCCTCACCAACGTGATGGTCTACTGGGTCACCGGCAGCGCGAACACCGCGAGCTGGCTCTACGCCGCGGCCCGGCGGCTCGACGGCATGCGTCTCGGACGCGGGGAGCGGGTCGACGTGCCCACCGCGTTCGTCTCCTGCCCCCACGACCTCTTTCCCGCGCCGCCCGACCGCTGGGTGCAGCGCGCCTACCGCTGCGTGCGGCGGACGGAGCTGCCGGTGGGCGGGCACTTCCTGGCCTACGAGCGGCCGGCGGAGTTCGTGGAGGACGTCCGCGCGTTCTTCCGTGACTACCGGCACGGACGCGCGGCGCGGCGAGACGGCTAGGCGGGACCGAACCCGATCATGGTCTGACCGCCGATCTCCAGGGGCCGGAAGCGGAGCGGCAGGCCGGCCTTCAGGGTGTCGAAGGGCACGTCGACGATGCGCCCCAGGAGCGAGACGCCCTCGGTGAGCCGCACCACCCCGACCGCGTAGGGCACCTCGCCCGCGCGCCCTCGCGGGGCCACGCGGATCACGGTGAAGGACACGAGCGCGCCCGCCCCGTCCAGGGGGACCGGCTGCCAGTCCCGCTCGCGACATTGCTCGCAGAACTCCTTCGGGGGCAGGGCCAGCGCCCCGCACCGGCCGCAGCGGATCCCGGTGAGCCGGCCGGCGCGGGCCTCCTCGAAGAAGCCCTTCAGGTGGATCACGCGCTCAGTCACGGCCGAAGAGACTCACCACGACCGTCGCGGTGTTGCCGCCCAGGGTGTGGGTCAGCCCGGTCCGGGCTCCCTCGACCTGCCGCTTGCCGGCCTCGCCCCGCAGCTGGGTGACGATCTCGGCGATCTGGGCCGCGCCGGTGGCGCCGATCGGGTGGCCCTTGGCCTTGAGCCCGCCGGAGGGATTGACCGGAAGCCGCCCGCCGAGGCTCGTCCAGCCCTTCTCGGCCGCGAGGCCGCCGGTGCCCGGCTCGAAGAAGCCGAGCCCCTCGGTGGCCACGATCTCGGCGATCGTGAAGCAGTCGTGGAGCTCGACCACGTTGACGTCGGCGGGGGTCTTGCCCGCCTGGCGATAGGCGCCCTGCGCGGCGCGCTCGGTGGCGGTCACCCGGGAGAGGTCGCGCTTCTCGTGCACGAACATGGTGTCGGTGGCCGCGTTCGAGCCCAGCACCCAGATCGGCTTGCGGTGCTTGCGGGCCACCTCCTCGGAGGCGAGGACGAGGGCCGCGCCGCCGTCGGTGAACGGGCAGCAGTCGAAGAGCTTGAGCGGGTCGGCGACGTAGGCGCTCTTGAGCACCGTGTCGAGCGAGATCTCCTTCTGGAACTGGGCCTTCGGGTTGAGAGTGCCGTGCCGGTGGTTCTTGACCGCCACGTGGGCCATCTGCTCCTCGGTGGTGCCGTACTTGTCCATGTGGGCGCGCGCGATCAGCGCGAACACGCCGGGGAAGGTGAGGCCCGCGGGCTGCTCGAGCGAGGCGTCGGAGCAATACGCGAAGAACTCGGTTGCGGACTCGGTGGGCACGTTGAGCACGCGCTCCGCGCCGCCGACCAGCACCACGTCCGAGACTCCGCTCGCGATCTCCATCAGCGCGTGGCGGAACGCCACGTGGCTGGTCGCGCACGCGTTCTCGAAGCGGGTGGTCGGGATGGTGGGCAGCCCCAGCAGGGTGGCGGCCAGCGGCGCCATGTGCAGCTGCCGCTCGGTCTCCCCGCCGGTGACGTTGCCGAAGTACAGCGCCTGGATCGCGGACGGGGCCACGCCCGCGTCGAGGATGGCCTCGGATGCGGCCTCCGCGAACAGCTCGGCGCTCGTGCGATCATGCTTGCCAAACTTGGTGACGCCCACTCCGATCACGGCGACGCGGCGCATTGCGGTCTCCTTTCGGTATCCGCATCATACCGCGCCGCGCCAACCGGACAAAGGCGGCCTGGAATGCTCGGAGGGCGTGGTAGGGTGTGCCGCATGATGCGGCCCCTCGGGAGGATCGACCCGGCGTGACGGTCGAGGAGGCGCTCTTCGCGCTGGTGGCGGGCGTGGCCATCGTGCTGATGTTCCTGGGACTGGCCGACGCCCTGGAGGGCGACGCGCGCGCCCGCTTCCGCGCACGACGCCGGGCGCTCGCCCGGCGGATGCCGCCCGGGCCGCGGCCGGAGATCGAGGCGCCGCGGGGCCCGCGGCCGGTCGTCGCCCGTCGCCCGGTCCGTGAGGCGATGCCGCGCGAGGCGACGCCGCCGGTGGCCGCGAGTGAGGAGGAGGCGACCGCCCGGGCGGCGCCGGTCGTGGTGCCGGTCGCCCGCGAGGCGCCGCCGCGCCGGCCGAGCGTGGTGGAGAGCCCGCCCATCCCCGCGCCCGTCGAGTCGGACGCGCCCGAGTGGCGCGATCGGGCCGCCGCCCTCATGCGCGGGCGGGAGTGGGGCGAGGCGCGCCGCGTGGTCGAGGAGGCGCTCGCCGACGGGGCCATGAAGCCCGACATGGCCGAGTACCTTCTCGACGTCTGCTCCATCGCGTCGGCGCGCGAGCTGTGGCGGCTGCGGCGGGCCACGCGCCGGGGGACCGGCGACGAGGCGCCGCTCCAGGGCGCGCTCGCGATGACGCGGCTCCTGCTCGATTCTCCCCCCGCCGCCGAGCTACGTGAAGACGCGCGCGGCCGGGCCGGCCGGCGGCTCTGGCGGGGCCACGCGCGCGTCGGTCTGCGACGCTGGCGGGCGGGCGACTTCGACGTGGCGGTGGACGCCCTCTTCGGCGCCCTCGGCGTCCCCGGCCTCGACGAGCGCCGCCGGACGCTGGCCCGCGATCTCCTGGTGCGCACCCTCGAGGACATGGCGGGCCAGCGCCTCGAGCTGATCCCGCAGCTGCTGGGCGACGGGGACCGCGCCGCCGCCCTCGAGCAGGCGCGGAGCCTCGCCACACACGTGGCCCGGGCGCGCGAGGACGGGATCGCCCCGGAGGACCTTGCGGTGGCCGCCGCGCGAGCCCGCCAGCTGCTGGAGAACGTCGAGCACGACCCGGTGGAGTGACCGTCTCGTGACCGACCTCGGACCGGCGCTCACGCTGGGCCAGATGGTCGACCGCGCCGCGGAGCGGTTCCCCGACCGCGAGGCGGTCGTGTTCAAGGGCGAGCGGCTCTCCTATCGCCTCCTCAAGCAGCGCGCCGACGACTTCGCCCGCGGCCTGCTCGGGCTCGGGCTGCGTCCAGGCGACCGCGTGGTGCTCTGGATGCCGAACTGCGTGGAGTGGAACGTGGCCAACCTCGGCATCGCCAAGATCGGGGCGATGACCGTGACGTGCAACAGCCGCTACAAGGCGCTCGAGGTCGGGTACGTCCTGCGCCAGTCCGAAGCGCGCGCGCTCGTGATGGTCGATCGCTTCGCGACCGCCTCGATCGATTACCTCGCGCTGCTGGACGAGGTGCGCGCGGCGCCGGATGGGCTGCCGGCGCTCGAGCACGTGATCGTGCTCGGGGAGAGCCGGCCGCCGGGCGGGGTGAGCTTCGCGGAGGTGGAGCGCGCGGGTCGGACCACGACGGCCTCGCTCGAGGCCATCACGGTGCACCCGCACGATCCGGTGGAGATGCTGTACACGTCCGGGACCACCGGCGCTCCCAAGGGCTGCCTGCTCTCGCACGGCAACATGTACTACAAGTGCCGGGTCTACACCGAGCTGCACCGCTGGACTCACGCCGATCGCTACCTGGTGCCGGTGCCCTACTTCCACATCTTCGGCTCGATGGGCGGGGTGGCGGCCAACTGCCTGGTGGGCTCGACCCAGGTCCTCATGGAGGTCTTCGATCCGCTGGAGGCCATGCGCCTGATCGAGGCCGAGCGAGTGACGATCTTCTCCGGGGTGCCCACCATGTTCATCACCGTGCTCGGCCATCCCGCCTTCGGCCGCCACGACCTGCGCTCGCTCCGCACCGGGTCGATCGGGGCGGCGCCGGTGCCGGTCGAGATCATGCGGCGGATCATCGACCCCGAGCGCGGGCTCGGGATGGACGCGCTCGTGGTCTACGGGCTCACCGAGGCCACCGGCGGCACCCACTGGACACGCTCCGGCGATCCCATCGAGCGCCGCGTGTCGACGGTCGGGGTGCGGACCGACGAGATCGAGGACCGGGTGGTGGACCCCGCGACCGGGCAGGAAGTCGGGCCGGGGCAGGAGGGCGAGCTGTGCGTCAAGGGGCCGACCCTGATGCTCGGCTACTACAACAAGCCGGAGGAGACGGCGCAGAAGATCCGGGGCGGATGGCTGCACACCGGCGACATGGCGATCAAGGATGCGGACGGTTACGTGAAGATCACCGGCCGGCTCACCGACATGATCATCGTGGGGGGCTTCAACACCTACCCGGCGGAGATCGAGGACTTCTTCCTCCGGCACCCGAAGATCCTGGACGTGTCGATCGTGGGGGTGCCGGACCCGACCATGGGCGAGACGGTGATGGCCTTCGTGATCCCGCGGGCGGGGGTGACGCTGACCCCCGAGGACGTGCTCGCCTTCGCGCGCGGAAAGATGGCCAACTTTAAGCTCCCGAAGTACGTGGAGATCGTCGACCGCTTCCCGCTCACCGGCTCCGGGAAGGTGCAGAAGTTCAGGCAGAAGGAATACGCGATCGCGAAGTACCGTCTCTCCGGGGCCTGACCGGCTCTCGCTCGCTCCACACCGCCTCGGCGGGGTAGGGTCGCCCCCTCAATCGTGGACATGGATGGGCAGATCGTCGTGATCGTACGGTCCGAGGCGGTGGTGCCGCTCGCCCGCCTGGACGTCGGCGAGAGCCCCGCACGACCACTCGAGCGCCCATAGCCCCCGGCCGGTCGAGGCGAAGGCCGGGTCGACGGCTCCGTGCGAGTGGCCGTGCTCCCGCGGTCCGCGATGATGCGCGTGATCCATCTCGGCCTCCTTGGGGGCCGCGGGCAGGCCCCCGGCCCATCGGGCCACCGCCGGGCCCTCTTCGAAAGACGGAGGTTGAGCTCGTTCTCGCTTGACAGGCTGGTGAAACTAGTGTTTCATCTCAGTCATTGTACGGGAAACATAGTGACACCAGCCCTCGGTCGAGGCGCCTGAAGGGAGGACGATGCGATACCAGCTGACCGCCATCTTCACCCGGCCCTGGTTCCCGAACGGGCTCTCGCTTCGCCTGATCGAGAGCCGCGAGAACCACTACGGGGGCGCCCTGCGGAGGCTCAACGCCATCACCGCGCAGCTCGAGCCGATGGACTTCGAGCGCACGCCGGCCCACGTGGTGAAGGGCCTGAAGCGCGAGCAGCTCATCGCGCTCAACTCCACGCTCCTCCACGAACTCTGCTTCGCGAGGATGGCCTTCGGGGCGGTCGGCGACGTGCCCGCGGTCGGCGTGGAGGAGGTGAAGGCCATGCTCGACGCCGGTCAGGCGATCCGGGTCATCGATGCCGGCCCGATCAGGCTGCACGCCCCCGCGTGACCCGCACGCCATGAGCCAGCACCAGCTCCTCCTCCTGCTCCTCGGTCTGCCGCCGACCCCGTCCAGTCTCCGGGTGCGGGTGTGGCGGCGGCTGCGCTCGCTCGGGGCAGTGGCGCTGAAGCGCTCCGCGTACCTGCTCCCCGATACGCCGGAGCGGTACGAGGACTTCCAGTGGCTGACCCAGGAGGTGGAGCGCGACGGAGGTGAGGCCACCCTGATCCGGGTGCAGCAGATCGAGAACGTCAGCCCGGGCGACGTGCTGAAGCTCTTCCACGAGCCTCGCGACCGCGACTACCGCCAGCTGGCGGTGCGCTACCGCCGGCTCCTGCAAGGTCTGGAGGGCAAGGAGATCCGCCCGGAGACCCACGAGAAGCTCGTCCGTCTGGCGAAGGACCACCAGCGGATCCGCGACATCGACTTCTTCGACGCCCCAGGAGGCGCCGAGGTCCGGCGTCTCGAGGAGGCCATCGCCATGCGGACCAGACGCCCCGAGAAACCGGAGCCGGAGCCCCGGCTCGACCTGACGAAGCTGCGCGGCCGCCGTTGGGTGACCCGGCCCCGGCCCCACGTCGACCGCGTCGCGTCGGCGTGGCTCATCAAGCGGTTCATCGATCCCGAGGCGGTGTTCGTCTTCGCCCCACCGGGGGAGTTCCCCCCGGACGCCATTGCCTACGACGCGCCGGGGGTGGAGCTCAGCCATCAGGGCGAGGACTGCACGTTCGAGACCCTGATCAAGCGGGCCAGCCTGCGGGACCGGCGGCTCACCCGCCTGGCCGAGGTGGTGCACGAGGCCGACCTGCGGGACGGCAAGTACCCGCACGAGGAGGCGCGCGGCATCGACGTGGCGATCCGGGCCCTACTCGCCGCCGCGGCGGACGATCACCAGGTGCTGGCGCAGGGCATGACGCTGTTCGAGGGGCTCTATGTCAACACGTCCGGCAAGCGCTGAGGTGCCCGGCCGCGCGGGGATGACGATGACCCGGCCCACGGTGACGCAGCTCCTGAAGTACTTCCTGTATCTGGGCAGCCTCGGCTTCGGAGGCCCGGTCGCCCTGGTGGGCTACATGCAGCGCGACCTGGTCGAGCAGCGGAAGTGGTTCACCCGGGACGAGTACATGAAGTCGCTCGCGCTCTCGCAGCTGGCCCCGGGCCCGCTCGCGGCGCAGCTGGCGATCTGCCTCGGGTATGTGCACTCACGGGTGCGGGGAGCGACCGCGGTGGCGCTCGCCTTCGTGCTGCCGTCGTTCGTCATGACCGTGGCGATCAGCTGGCTCTACGTGCGGTTCGGAGGCCTGGCGTGGATGCAGGCCGCGTTCTACGGGGTCGGCGCGGCCGTGATCGGCATCATCACGATCGCGGCCTACAAGCTGGCCCGGCTCACGATGGCGAAAGACGGGCTGCAGTGGGTGATCTTCGCCCTGATGGGGGTAGTCACCGCCTGGAGCGAGTCCGAGATCCTCTGGCTGTTCCTGTTGAGCGGGGTGATCGCGATGGTGGCCCAGGTGCCGCCGGCCTGGCTGAAACGACCGGCCTCCGCGTGCCTCATGGTCGCGATCACTCCCGACTTGCTCCTGCAGATCGTCTGGTTCTTCGCCAAGGCGGGCGCCTTCGTCTTCGGCAGCGGGCTGGCCATCGTGCCGTTCCTCCACGCGGGAGTCGTCCAGGAGTACGGGTGGCTGAACGACAAGCAGTTCCTCGATGCGGTGGCGGTGGCCATGCTCACCCCCGGTCCGATCGTGATCACGGTGGCCTTCATCGGCTATCTGGTGGCGGCCTTTCCCGGCGCGGTGGCCGCGGCGGTGGGGGTGTTCCTGCCGGTGTACCTGTTCGTGGTCGTTCCGTTTCCGTGGTTCGACCGGATCAGCGGAAACGCGAGGGTCAAGGGCTTCGTGGCGGGGGTGACCGCGGCGGCGTCCGGGACGATCGCGGGGGCCTGCGTCGTGCTGGCCCGGCGGGCGATCGTCGACGTGCCCACGCTGCTCATCGCCGCCGCGGCCCTCGTGGTCGCGTGGCGCTTCAAGATCCCGGAGCCGGTGCTCATCGCCGCGGGGGCGCTGGCGGGTTTGATCATCTTCGCGGTGCGATAGGAGAACCAGCATGAAATGGATCACGCGAGAGCGCGCCCGAGTGGACCGGATTGCCTGCCCGTGGCTGATCATCCGCTTCATCGACCCGAAGCCCGAGCTCCTGTTCGTGCCGGCGAAGGAGGTCCGGGCGGTGGCGGAGCGTGAAGGGGCCATCCCGTACGACATTCCCGATGTCGAGCTGGGGCATCGGGGCCCCCGGTGCTCGTTCGATGCGTTCCTGGAGCGCTACGAGCTGGCCGACCCGGCCCTCGTGAGTCTGGCCGCGGTCGTCCGCGGCGCGGATACCGATGACCGGACGCTGACACCGGAGTCGGCGGGCCTCTATGCCGCCGCGACCGGTTTCCAGGCCACGAGCCGCGACGACTTCGACAACATGAGCCGGCAGTTCCCGCTGTACGACGCGCTCTACGAGTACTCCCGGCTGCAGACGGCGAGCGTGCCTCCCGAGGCACGGGTCGCGTTCGTGTGCCTGCACGGGGCGGCGAAGAGCGTGGTCGCCGCGGCCCACTTCCGTCGACTGGCTGCCGCACGTGGTCTGCAGATCGGAGCGGTGGCGGCGGGCACCGAGCCAGACGCGGGGCTCGCGCCGAGTGCGGTCAAGGGCCTGGCCGCCGAGGGGCTCCCGGCGGCGCCCTCGCGGCCGCGGCCGGTGACGCTCTACGACCTGAGGAGCGCGACACGCGTGGTGAGCTTCGGCTGCGAGCTCGCCCTGGATGGTGGCCGGCGGGCCGAGCAGTGGGATGTGCCGGCGGTGGGCGACGGCTATGGTCCGGCCCGGGAGGCGATCGTGGCGAAGGTGGAGCGGCTGGTGGGCGAGCTGGCCGCCGGGCGCTGACGTGGCGCTCCAGGCGCTCGGCTTCATCGAGCTGCCCGCCCACGTGGGTGAGGGTGGCTTCGACCACGCGGCGGTCCACGAGGCGACCGGCCACGTGTACGTGGCGCATACCGCCAACGACGCGCTCGACGTGCTGGACGTGGAGCAGCGGTGGTACCTGGGCTCGATCGACGGGCTCACCGCGGTGGCCGGCGCCCTCGTGGCGGAGCCGGACACGGTCTTCACTTCCAACCGAGGCGAGAACACGGTAGGCATCATGCGGGTCGGCCAGAGCGGACCGGTGGAGAAGGTCGCGATGGGCCTGCGGCCCAACGGGCTGGCCTACGACGGCGGCCGGAATCGCCTCCTGGCCGCCCACGTCGGCGATCCCGACGTGCCGGGCTCTCGCACCGTGTCGATCGTGGACGTCGGGACGCGGACCCGCGTGGCGGACCTGCCCGTGGCCGGGCGCACCCGCTGGACCGTGTACGACCCGGTGGCCGACGTGTTCCACGTCAACATCGCCGATCCACCGCAGATCGTCGCGGTCCGGGCGGGGGACCCACCCCGGGTCGAGCGGATCGCCCCCATGCCCGAGGCGGGTCCGCACGGTCTGGACATCGATCTCGAGCGCCGGCGGCTCTTCTGCGCGTGTGACGCCTCGGTGCTCCTTGAGGTGGATGCCGACAGCGGCAAGGTGCTCGGCCGGGAGGCGATCGCCGGGGTTCCGGACGTGGTGTTCTTCAATCGAAAGCTCCAGCGACTCTACGTCGCGATCGGAGATCCGGGTGTGATCGAGGTCTTCGACACGTCACCCCTGCGCCGCCACGAGACGGTCGCCACCGAGGGCGGCGCGCACACGCTATCGTTCGACGCCGGGCGTAACATCATCTGTGCGTTCCTGCCCGGGAGCCACCGCGCCGCGGTGTACCGGGATCACTCATAGCCGGACCGGCGCCAGGAGACGGGCGCCGGGCAGGGAAAGGAAGGGCTGGTCGCCATGCCATCCACGGTACGAACCCTCTGGCTGTTTCTTGCTGTGCTCGCAGTCGTCGTGTTCCATGCGTTTGAGGTCCATTCCGCCGAGCCGGACTGGAAGGCGGTCGAGCAGGCGCTCGGCAAATCCGGGCAGGTCCAGCCCGGCGACGTCTTCCGCGTCGGCATGCCGCGCACCGATCTCTCGGTGACCGTCAAGGGCGTCCCGGTGAAGGCGGGCTTTGCGCTCGGCTCTTACGCCGCATTCAAGCGGATGGGGCAGCAGGCGATGGTCATGGGCGACCTGGTGCTGCTCGACCAGGAGATCCCGGCCGTCATGTCGGGGCTCTTCGCGGGGGGGCTCGAGGTCACCGCCGTCCACAACCATCTGAACGAGATCTCGCCACATGTCATGTACATGCACTACGAGGGCCACGGGGATGCGGTGGCGCTCGCCCGAGCTCTTCGCCAGGCCCTGTTGGCCAGCGGGACCCCGCTCGGTCCCTCCGGGCCCTCGCCGGCGGCGAGCGCCGCGCCGATGGACGCCCGGCAGATCGAGCAGGCGCTCGGCCGGACCGGGCGAGACCTGGGCAACGGCCTCTTCCAGGTCGCGGTGCCTCGCGCGGAGGCCCTCACCGAGGGCGGCATGCCACTCCTGCCCGCGATGGGAGTCGTGACCGCGCTCAACTTCCAGGCCCTCGATGGCGGGAAGGCCGCGATCACGGGGGACTTCGTGCTGATCGACAAGGAGGTCAATCCGGTTGCCCGGGCGCTCCGGCAGCACGGGATCGACGTGACCGCCATCCACAATCACGGACTCCTCGACACGCCGCGGCTCTTCTACATGCACTTCTGGGGGGTGGATACGCCGACCGCGCTCGCGGAGGGGCTGAAGGCGGCGCTCCAGCAGACCAACAGCCAGCGATGACGGGGCCGGACCGGAGGCGCTGGCTGCTGGGCGGATTGGCCGCACTCGGAACCGGGGCCCTGTGGCGACCGGGGCGGCTCGCCGCGGCCGGCCCGCACCTCACTCTGGCCCCGGATGTGCCTACCCGGGTCTACGACTTCGAGACGTCGGGCATCGACGGCTGGCTGGTCGTGGCCGGCCGGTGGGCGGTGGAGGATCTCCCCGACGCGCCGAAGGGCAGGAAAGGGCTCGTCCAGCGCGCGACCGGAAACGACTTCAACGTCATCGTGGCGCCCGACGTGCTCGGCGATGTCGATGTCACGGTGAGCTTCGATCCGCTGAGCGGGCGAGAGGACGCCTCCGGCGGCATCGTGTTCCGGTTCGACCAGGGCCGGTATTACGTGGTGCGCGCCAATGCTCTCGAGGACAACTTCCGGCTCTACTACTACGACCGCGGGCGCCGGCAGATCGCCTCGGCGAACGTGAAGGCGCCGGCGCTCGGCGGGTGGCACACCCTCCGCCTGGTGGCGCGGGGCGACCGCATGCAGGCCTGGCTCGACGACATTCGGTATCTCGACCACCGGGACTCGCGCGGCGAGTCCGGCCGCGTGGGGCTGTGGACGAAGGCGGACTCGGTCACCGCGTTCCAGGCCCTGACGGTCCGGGGGATCGTGCGCTCCTCCGACGGGCGCCGGTGAAGAGGGGGTAGGCGTCTCGGCTGGCGAGGTCTTGCGGAAATGCGGGGCGGCCAGGGCCCCGGCGGGGCCCGTGGGATCACAGACACGGGTTGCACGTCCACCACCGCCGGGAACCACACGATGAAGGCGACGCAGATGCTGCACGAGCGCGGCCAGAGCCTCTGGCTGGACAACATGACCCGCGACCTGATCGACACCGGCACGCTCGCGCGCTACATCGACGAGCTGTCGATCACCGGGCTCACGTCGAACTCGACCATCTTCGAGCACGCGATCACGCACAGCCACGCCCACGACGCGGCGATCGGCCGGAGGGTCCAGCAGGGGAAGGGGGGCGAGGAGCTGTTCTTCGAGCTGGCGCTCGAGGACGTGCGGCGCGCGGCGGACTTCTTTCGTCCCAGGTGCGAGCGGACCGAGGGCGTGGACGGCTGGGTGTCGCTGGAGGTCTCGCCCCTGCTGGCCCACGACAGCCGGGGCACGCTCGCGGCGGCGCGGGCTCTCCACACCCGGGCGGCGCGGCCGCGTGATGATCAAGATCCCGGGGACGCCCGAAGGCCTGCCCGCGATCGAGGAGGCGATCGTCGCCGGGGTGCCGGTTAACGTGACGCTGCTGTTCTCGCGCGAGCAGTACCTGGCCGCGGTGGAGGCCTACCTGCGAGGTGTCGAGCGCCGGATCGCCAACGGGCTCGATCCCGCGGTCGGCTCGGTCGCGTCCGTCTTCGTCAGCCGGTGGGACGCGGCGGTTGCCGACCGCGCACCGGCCGCCCTCCGGAACCGGCTCGGAATCGCGATCGCCCAGCGCACGTACCGGGCGGCGCGCGAGCTGCTGGGTGGCGGCTCCTGGCGGGCGATGTCGTCGGTCCGTGCGTCTGCTGATGGGGTGCATCCCGTGCGCGGGGAGTGCCCTCACGTTCTTGCCGACCGGGCCCGCCGGACGATACCGTGGTCCCCCGCGGCGTTTCAACCGCCAGGGAGGACGTCATGGCGCAGGCGGAGCGGTTCGAGGTCGCGGTCCGGGGCAGCGGGCAGGGAGGCAAGAAGCTGGTGTGGCACCTCGCGCAGGCCGGGCGACGGACCGCGGTGGTGGTTGGCGCCGTGACCGCTCAGGAGGCGGGAGGCCGGCTCACCGGGCCGCGCGGTCTCGCGCGGCCGGCCGCGCCTCGCGGGCGACCGGATCGGGAGGCCGGCCGCAGCCGCGCAGCCTGGGCCGCGAGGAACCGCCGCGTGGGCTCCGACGCCGCCTGCCGCTCGGCCGTCCGGTAACAGCGCGCGGCGCGTGCCTCGTCGCCCGCCCGTTGCCAGAGCGCGCCGAGGGCGGCGGGCAGCAGGTGATAGCCGCGGAGGGCGCGATGGCGCGTCAGCGGGCCCAGGGTGCGGATGCCCGCGCGCGGCCCCTCGACCATCGCGAGCGCGAGCGCGCGGTTCAGCGCGACCACCGGCGAGGGCTTGATCACCAGCAGCTCGTCGTAGAGCGCGAGCACTCGCGTCCAGTCGGTGGCGCCGCCGTCGACCGTGGCCGCGTGGCAGGCCGCGATGGCGGCCTCCACGTGGTAGGCCGTGACTCGATCGCCGGTGGCGGCGCGCTCCAGGTGCTCGAAGCCCTCCTGGATCGCGCCGCGGCTCCAGCGGGAGCGGTCCTGCTCGTCGAGCCGCAGGACGTCTCCCGCCGCGTCCGTACGCGCGGGCAGACGGCTCGACTGGAGCAGCATCAGGGCGAGCAGGGCATGCACCGCGGGCCGGCGGGTGGCCGGACTCTCCAGCAGCAGGCGGCCGAGGCGCACAGCCTCCTCGCAGAGCGCGGCCCGCGTGAGCCGCTCGCCCTGGTGCGCCTGGTAGCCCTCGGTGAACAGGAGGTAGAGGACCTCGAGCACGCTCTCCAGCCGCTCGCTGAGGTCCGCGGCCGCGGGCAGCTCGAAGCGCAGGGCGCGGGCGCGGATCCGCCGCTTGGCGCGCACCAGCTGCTGGGCGATCGCGGCCGGACGGGTCAGGAGCGCGGCGGCGATCTCGTCCACCCCGAAGCCGCCCACCGCCTTGAGGGTGAGCGCCATGCGCCCGGCTTGCGAGAGCGCCGGGTGGCAGCAGAGGAAGATCATCGCGAGCTGGTCGTCGTGCTCGCCGGGACGGCCGGGCGCGTGCTCGGCGACCAGCGGGCCGAGCGCGGCGACCTTGCGGCGCAGCACTGCCTCGCGGCGCAGGCGATCCAGCGCCCGGTGTCGCGCCACCGCGTAGAGCCAGCCCGCCGGGTTCTCCGGTACGCCCTGGTAGGGCCAGGCCTCGACGGCCTTGACCAGCGCCTCCTGCACGACCTCCTCCGCCAGGTCCAGGCGGGCCGGGCCGACGACGCGAGTGAGCGTCGCCACCAGCCGGCCCGCCACGTGACGGAAGAGGTGCTCGGGCAGGCTCGCGGACGGCTCGGTCAATCGCGACGTCCGAGCTCGTCGATCTGGCGGACCTCCAGCGCGCCGGGGCCCTCGAGGCCCGGGTGGTCCTTCATCATCCCGAGCACTTCGTCGTAGCTCGCGGCCTCGATCAGCCAGAACCCGCCCACGATCTCCTTGGACTCGGTGTAGGGCCCGTCGGTGATCACCGGCCGGCCCTGGCGCCCGCGGACCACCCGCCCTTCGTCGGCGCGCAGCTTCTCGCCGCCCAGCAGACGGCCGGCGCGCGCCACGCCCTCCGTCCAGTCGCGATACTTCTGGATGATCCGCTGCATCTCGGCGGGGCTCATGCCCGGGGTGAGTGCGTTTCCACGGGACAGGATCAGGAACTTGCCCATGTGTGCCTCCTTTTTCTACCGAGACGAACGAGGCGGGCCGGAATCGACATCGGCCGCGCGCGCAACCGCGCTAGGCGTCGGAGCGGGCCGGGGAGGCCGCGCGGGCCTTCTCGAACAGGTCGATCGGCAGGGCGAGGAAGGTGGCGACCACCTCGGGATCGAAGTGGGTGCCGGAGGCCTCCCGGATCCTCTCGCGGGCGGCCGCCATCGATACCGCGGTGGAGTAGGGCCGGTCGACGGTGAGGGCGTCGAAGGCGTCCGCCACCGCGAAGATCCGGGCCGCCAGGGGAATCGCGGAGCCGGCCAGGCCTTCCGGATAGCCGGTGCCGTCCCAGCGCTCGTGATGATGGTAGACCACCGGGACCGCGTCGCGCAGGAAGGGGATGCGCTCCAGGAGCTGCCGGCCGAGCCCGGGGTGCGTCCGCATCACCGTCCACTCCTCGGGAGTGAGCGGTCCCGGCTTCAGCAGGATCGAGTCGGAGATGCCGATCTTGCCGATGTCGTGGAGCAGCACCCCGCGGCCGAGCGCCTCGAGGTCGCCCTCCGGCACCCCGTGGGCCTGCGCGATCACGAGCGAGTAGGCGTGCACGCGGCGGGAGTGCAGCTCGGTGCCGACCTCGCGGGTGGCCAGCGCGGAGCCCAGAGCCTCCAGCGTGGCCTGGTAGGTCTGCTGCAGCTCGCCCAGCGCCGCGCTGAGGTCGCGGGTGGCCTCCGCCACGCGGTACTCGAGCAGGGCCTGGTGCTCGCGGCGCTCGATCAGGAGCTGGCGCCGCTCGAGCGCCCGCTCGGCGGAGAGCAGGACCTGGTCCAGGTCCACCGGCTTGACGATGAAGTCGCTCGCCCCTTGCTTGAGGCTCGCCACCGCGGTGGCCACGTCGGCGGCCCCGGTCAGCATGATCACCGCCGCGTCGGAGTCGCGGCCGCGGACGTGGCGGAGCAGCTCGAGCCCGTCCATGGTCGGCATCTTGAGGTCGGTGATGGTGAGGGGGGCCCGCTCGCGATCGAACAGGGCCACCGCCTCCCCGCCGTTGCCGGCCATCCGGCACTCGTAGCCGGCGGCCCCGAACGCGGCGCGAAGGGTGGTGCGGATGTCGGCCTCGTCGTCGACGATGAGGACGCGACGGTTGCCGGCTCCGGGGGATACCGCGGGGAGGCCGGGCACCATCACGCGCCGGGCCGGACCCCGGGAGCGGCGCCGATGTCCTCGTGGACGGAGACGCGATTCTTGCCCGCGCGCTTGGCCGCGTAGAGCGCCTCGTCGGCGGCGCGGATCAGCTCGTCGGCGGCGGGCGCCACGTCCTCGGGCAGGGACGCGATGCCGAAGCTCGCGGTCACCCGGCGGCCGTGGGAGAAGGTCCACGTCGAGAGCACGTAGCGGATGCGGTCGGCGTAGAGGCGCGCGCCGCTCTTGGAGGTCTCGACCAGCAGCACCGCGAACTCGTCTCCCCCGTAGCGGCAGATCACGTTGATGCCGCGCGACTGCTTGAGGAGGATGTCGGCCATGGCGCGGAGGGTCTCGTCGCCGGCCCCGTGCCCCAGCTCGTCGTTGACCGCCTTGAAGCCGTCGAGATCGAGGAGGACCACCGACACCGGGTGGTTGAAGCGGCGGTAGCGCGACACCTCTTCCTCGAGCCGGATCGAGAAGAAGCGGCGGTTGTAGAGCCCGGTGACCTCGTCCTTGAACGAGAACTCCTTCAGCTGGGCACTGGTGGACTCGAGGTCCTTGTAGGCGGTGTCCAGGCGCCGGGCGTACTCGTTGACGTCGGCGGCCTGCTGCTCGATGGTCGCGAGCATGCGCGAGAAGGAATGCATCAGCGAGTCGACCTCGTCGCTCTGCTGCACGTACTGCTGCACCGCCGCGGTCTCCGGATTCGCCACCGGCGCGGGGGTGCCCGGCTTGGGCACCGTGACCTTTCCGTTCGGGGGATCGGCATGACGGACCACCGACGTCGCCAGGTCCCAGAGCATGAAGCAGCCCGCCGCCATGAGCAGGCCGGTGCCGCCCAGCATCACCAGCATCCACGGCAGGTCGTGGGCCTGGGTCTGCGCGTCGAGGAGGGGGAAGGCGTAGCTGTAGACCAGGTAGGCCACCACCAGCATCGGCAGGAACGCGGTGAGGGTGATCGCGACCAGGATCTTTCGCTTGATGCGGCGGGCCGCGGGTGTCGCCGGGGCTCTGGGGCGCGGTGGCATGTAGGACCGCTATCCAGAATATCGCGGCCTCCGGGTTGTGACGGTGTGGGAATTTGTCGCCGGGGCGATCCGCGGAGGCCAGCCGCGGGGGCACCCGGGCCCGCGGGGCGTTCCTTGACGGGGCGCCGACGGCTGAGGTACGGTAGCCAGCGATGGTCGTGGAGTCCAAACTCGTCAATCCTGACAAGCAGATTGACTGCACCGGCCTGTTCTGCCCGATGCCGATCGTCAAGACCCGCGACGCGATGAAGCACATGGCCGTGGGGGAGGTCCTGGCGATGCTGTCCGACGACCCCGCCTCGGACGCGGACATGCGAACCTGGGCGCGGAGCACCGGTCACGACCTCCTCGAGGTCCGCCGCAGCGGGGTCGTCTACCGCTTCGTGGTGCGGAAGGCGCGGTAGGGGCCTCGGGTGCCCGCCGAGACCCCGGCCGAGCGCGTCTATCTCGACTACGCGGGCTTCGCGCCGGTCGATCCCCGCGTGCTCGCGGTCATGCGCCCGTTCCTCGAGGCGGGCATCGGCAACCCGTCGGCGCGACACTCCCTGGGCGCCGAGGCGCGCGAATCGCTGGACGCCGCGCGCATGAAGGTGGCGCGCCTCTGCGGCGGCGCCGCCGGCGGGATCATCTTCACCTCGGGAGCCACCGAGGCGAACAACCTCGCGGTGAAGGGCGTCGCGCCGAGACGGAGCGGCCACACTCGCATCGTCGTCTCCGCGGTGGAGCACATCTCGGTGATCAACCCGTGCCGCGATCTCGAGAAGGCCGGCGCCACCGTGTGCATGCTGCCGGTGGACGCGGAGGGGCGGGTCGATCCGGGGATGCTCCGCGCCGCGCTCACCCCGGATACCACGCTCGTCTCCATCGCGGCGGCCAACCCCGAGATCGGCACGGTGCAGCCGCTCAAGGAGCTGGGACGGGTGGCCCGGGCCGCAGGCGTGCCCTTCCACGTCGACGCGGTGGGCGCCCTCGGGCGCGTGCCGCTCAACGTCGAGGGCCTGGGGATCGACCTGCTGACGATCTCGGGCAACGACCTCTACGGCCCGCCCGGCAGCGGGGCGCTCTGGGTCCGCCCGGGGCTGCGGATCCATCCCCAGGTGCTGGGAGGCGGCCAGGAGGGCGGCTACCGCTCCGGGACCGAGAACCTGCCTGGCATGGTGGGCTTCGGGGTGGCGGCGGAGCTGATGCGGGTGGAGGGCACCCACCAGGAGACGGCCCGCCTCGCGGGGCTCCGCGATCGGCTGGCGGATGGCCTGCTCGAGGCCATCCCGGAGTGCCGCCTCACCGGTGCGCGCAGCGGGCGCCTGCCGCATCACCTGAGCCTCGTGGTCCGCGGGGCCAAGGCCGACGGCGTGCTTCTCGACCTGGACCTGGCGGGCATCGCGGCCTCCTCGGGCTCGGCCTGCGCCTCGCTGACCCAGACCACGTCCCACGTGCTGCGGGCGATCGGCTGCCCGCCCGAGGAGGCGGAGGGCTCGCTCTGCTTCACCCTCGGGCGCTGGAGCATCGCGGCGGACGTGGACGCGGTGCTCGACCGGCTGCCGCCGATCGTGGCGCGGCTTCGCGCGCTCTCCGCTCCGCTGCACACTTAGAGCTCACTCCCCCAGCCCACCCGTGAAGCTCGTTCTCTTCGACATCGACGGGACGCTCATCACGTCGCGCGGTGCCGGCCGGCGCGCGATGCGCACCGCGTTCGAGCGCATCTTCGGGACCGCGGGCGGCATCGATCACTACGATCTCCGGGGGCGCACCGACACCCGCATCGTGCACGAGGTCATGGCCGCCGCGGGCTGGGAAGCGGCGCGGATCAAGGAGCGCCTGGACGACTTCTTCGAGGCCTACCTGGGAGGCCTCGTGGCCGAGATCGGGGACGGGCAGGGGGTGGTCGCGCTGCCCGGGGTGGTGGCGCTGGTGGAGGCGCTGGCGGCCTCCGACGACGTGGTGGTGGGGCTCGTGACCGGCAACATCGAGGAGGGGGCGCGGATCAAGCTCCTGCCCACCGGGCTCTGGCCCCACTTCCGGGTGGGCGCCTACGGCTCGGACCACATGGACCGCCGGCACCTCCCGCCGCTGGCCGCCCGCCGCGCCCACGCGCTCCTGGGGCGCGAGTTCCCGCCCGCGGACCTGATCGTGATCGGCGATACGCCGCACGACGTCGACTGTGCCCGGGCCTGCGGGGCCGTCGCGGTCGCGGTCGCCACCGGCCAGTACCCGCGCGAGGCGCTGCTGGCGGACAAGCCCGACCACTTCTTCGAGGACCTGAGCGACACCGACCGCGTGCTGCGCGCTCTGCTGGGGCGCGGACGGGCCCTCTAGCGGTCTAGGCCAGCCGCCGCACCCGGAGATCGGCCGCGATCTCGTTGCACTGCCGGACCAGGGCGGGCGCGACCGGAATGCCCTGCACCCGGCGCTGTCGCTCCGTCTCGGCCTCCGGCTCGCCCGCGGTGTAGACGCGCTCCTGCCCCTGGGCCCGCGGGGTGTCCTTCAGGGCCTGCAGCATGTCGTCCATCGACGCGGTGAACTCCTCGAGCGGTCGGAAGCGCTCGATGTCGATCGCCGCGAAGCAGTGGCCGGTGTTCGACTCCTTGCGGGCCCGCGCGCCCTTCCGATCGAGCACGTCGCCGTACACCGCGCCGGAGAGCACGCCGGAGAGGATGTCGACCATGACCCCGAGCCCGTAGCCCTTGTGGCTGCCGAGCTCGCGGCTGCCCCCGAGCGGGGAGAGCAGCCTCGAGGCGAGCACCTTCTGGGCGCTGGTGGTCGGCCGCCCGTCCGCGTCGAGCCCCCAGCCCTCGGGGATCGGCTTGTCCCAGCGCGAGGCGATGGTGAGCTTGCCCACCGCGACGGTGGTGGTGGCCATGTCGAGCACGAAGGGGCTGTGCGCGGCGGCCGGCGCGGCGAAGCTCAGCGGATTGGTCCCCATCATGGGCTTCTTGGCGAAGGTCGGCACCATGGCCACGAACGGCGAGTTGGTCACCGCGAGGCCGATCATGCCCCGGTCCAGGGCCATCATCGAGTAGTTGGCGCACGCCCCGAAGTGGTTCGAGTTCCGGACCGCCACGATGCCGACGCCGTAGTTGGCCGCCTTGGCGATGGCCAGGTTCATGGCCAGCACCGAGGCGGGATGGCCGAGGCCCTTCTGGCCGTCGACGAGCGCGGTGGCGAGATCGTCGCGCGCCACCACCGGCTCTGCCCCGGGGTTCACGAAGCCGGCGCGCGTCCACTCGACGTAGCGGGGCAGCATGCCGATGCCGTGGGAGTCCACCCCGCGCAGGTCGGTGCGCACCATGAGGTCGGCGGTGAGGCTCGCGTTGGCGGGGGACATCTGGAGCGCCTCGAGAACCGAGACGATGAAGGCGGTCAGCGCCTCGGCGGACACGGTGACCGGAAGTTCGGCCATGGCTCGATTCTCAGGGAAGTCCGGTGATCTTGATGCCGGAGTTCTTGAGCTTGTAGCGCCGGTTGATGGTGGCCAGCACCGCGGTGATGCCCTCGATCGGCCCCGCGTTGGTGAGCGCGCCCACGTCGACGGGGCGCAGGCCCATCGAGGCCCCCAGATCCGCGACCAGCTTCTTGGCTTCCGCGTCGCCCCCGCAGAGGAGGAGGTCGCACTCGATCGCGTGCTCGCCCGCGGAGAGCTCGTGGGCCGCGATGTGGTGGAAGGCGGCGACCACGCGGGCCTCGGCGCCGAGCAGCTCCTGGGCCTCCTCCGCGGCGGAGCCCTGCGGGGGCGGGGTGAACAGGCGCCCACCTCCGAAGGTCAGCGGCACCACCGTGCTCACCACCACCTTGCCGCGGCAGGCCTCGCGCAGCTCGGGCAGCGTCGCGGCCAGGCCGCCGGCGGGCACCGTGAGCACGACGACGTCCGCGCTCGCGGCCGCGTCGCGGTTGGACTTGCCCTCCACGCGGCCGCCGCTCGCGGCCAGCTCCGCGGCCTTGGCGCGCGCCCGCTCGGCGTCGCGCGAGCCGATGATCACCTCGTGCCCGGCCTGCGCCCACCGCTGCCCGAGCCCCACGCCTTCCTTGCCGGTGCCGCCCACGATCCCGATGCGCATGCGCTCTCCTCGATTGGTTTAGCGAAACAGATCGCGCGCCGGGTCGCGCAGGAGCGCCCGGCTCGTGCCCTCGCCACGCGGCCAGTCGAGCCCGCGCACGATGGCCACCGGTACCCGGTCGAGCTTGCCCATCACCGGCTCCGCGGCGGCGGCGAGCTCGTCGGCGAGGGCCAGGACGGTGGCCTGCAGCACGTGCCCGGCGGGATCCTCCTGGCCGAGATAGCTCACGATCGGCTGGAGGCCGGAGACGCCCACCGCCACGTTCACGAGGCCCTCGCGCCACGGCCGGCCGAAGGTGTCCGCCACGATGATCGGCAGATCGTGGCCGGTCAGGGCCTGGATGGCGGCCCGGAGCCCGGTGGCGGAGCGGTCCGAGTCTTCCGGGAGCAGACACGCGGTATCCGCGTCCACGTTGGACTGGTCCACGCCCGCGTTGGCGCACACGAAGCCCTGGCGGGTCTCGACGATGAGCACGTCCTTGGCCTTGCGGACGATGCGCCGGCTCTCCCCCAGGATCACCTGCACGAGGCGAGGATCGCGACCGATCTCCCCCGCGACCGCCTGGGCCTCGGCGGACACGCGCACCTCCGTGAGACGCACCACGCGCCCCTCGGTCTTGGAGACGATCTTCTGGCTCACCACCAGCAGGTCGCGCGCCTCGATCGGCGTGCCCTGACGCCGGGCCGCGTCCACGATGAGCGGGGCCAGCGCGTCGCCCCGCCGGATCTCGGGGAGGCCCTCGACCGCGATGACCTCGTAGCGCGTGGGCACGGCTAGCGCGTTCCGGCCGGCTGGGCGCCCGAGCGGAAGCCGCGCAGCAGACGCGCGCTGCGGGTGTGGGGCCCGCGCTCGAGCAGCACCGGCAGGTCGTCGGGCGCGTCCACGTCGAGCCCGATCCCGGGCAGCTCCAGCACGCGGGGCACGAGCCCGGCGGCCCGCGCCGCGGCCAGATGGTTGGCGAACGAGGGCTCGCCGAAGGTGAGGGTCATGGCTCCCGGGGGCGCCAGCAGGGCCGCGTTGGTGCCGAGGCCGGAGCGCGAGGGCACGAACACCACGCCGCCCGGCTGAAGCGCGGCGAGGAGCGAGTCGACCTCGGCCGCGGTGACGCACGGCACGTCGCCCGGGATCGTCAGGAAGCGGGATGCGCCGCGGGCGGCGGCCTGCTCCTGGGCGAAGGCCACCGCCGCGGTGTGGCCGCGGTTGGCGCTCTCGGTCCAGCACTCGACGCCGGCCGCGCCGGCCTGGGCCCGGACCTCCGGATCGGTGGTGATCACCACCACCGAGCCCGGCAGCGCGGCGACCATCGCCTCCAGGACGTCGGCGAGCATCGCGCGCGCCAGCTCCCGTCGCTCGACGGGGGACAGCGCGGGCACCAGGCGCTGCTTGGCGTTGACGAGGTCCTTCACCGGCACCGCCGCGATCACCGTCATCGCCCGGCCGCCTCGATCGCGCCCAGCACGTGCCGGGCGAGGGTCACCTCCGCCTCGCGGCTCGTCATCATGGTGGGAGCGGGCACCGGCGTCGCCCCCGCGGTGCGCACGTCATCCGCCAGGGCCCGGTCCTGCTCGTCGAGCACCAGCACGTCGAGCCAGCCGCCGTAGGCGCGCGCCACCCCGGTGGCCGAGACCGGCAGGCCCGCGCTCGCCATCAGCCGCCCGGCGGGGCCGGAGACCGCGGCGCCGCCGACGATGGGGCTCACCGCGACCACGGTGGCCCGGGTGTTCTGCAGCGCCTCCACGATGCCGGGCACCGCGAGGATGGGCCCGATGGAGGTGATCGGGTTCGACGGGCACACGAGCACCGCGTCCGCCCGCCGCAGCGCGTCGGTCACGCCGGGGGCCGGCGTCGCGCGGGGCGCGCCCGCGTAGCTCACCGCGCGCACGTCGACCTGGGCCTTCTCGCGCACGAAGTACTCCTGGAAGGCGAGCCAGCCGTCGGGGCCGAGGATGCGGGTGCGCACCGGCTGATCCGACATCGGCAGCACGGTGGCCGTCACGTGGAGCGCCTGGGCGATGCGGCGGGTGATCGCGGTGAGGCTCTGCCCGGCGTGGAGCAGGCGCGTGCGGTGCAGGTGGGTGGCGAGGTCGCGGTCGCCGAGGTTGAACCACCCCGGCTCGCCGAAGCGGGTGATCTGGTCGAGGGCGTGGAAGGTCTCGTCGCGGAGGCCCCAGCCCTTGTCCTCGTCGATGACGCCGCCCAGCGTGTAGCAGACGGTGTCCAGGTCGGGGGAGACGTGGAGCCCCCAGATCTCCGCGTCGTCACCGGTGTTCACCACCACCGTGAGCTCGCGGGGATCGACCACGCGGGCGAGACCGCGGAGCAGCTTGGCGGCGCCGGTGCCGCCCGCGAGCGCGGTGATCCGCATGCCGCCGTGCGTGCCCGGTCAGTGCTCGCCGCGAGCGAGGGCGGAGCGGGAGCCGCCGCGCCCGGCGGTGCTCCAGAGGGCGGTGCCGCCGCGCCAGCCGAAGAGACCCAGGCCGGGACGGCCGCGGAGCGCGGGCGGCAGCTCCGCCTCCGGGACGGGGATGAAGCCGGTGCGGACCCATACCCGGTCCAGGCTCTGGGGCCGCGCGAAGACGGTCTCGATGCCGGAGGCGGTGGCGTGGGCGAGGGCCGTGGTGGTGAGATCACCGGCCACGCCCAGGAGGTCCTCCGCGGGCGTGTCCGGCGCGACGACCACGGGGCCGTGGAGCATCGCGGTGGTCCCGGCGCGCTCCATGAGGAGAGCGCCCACGAGCCGTTCCTGCGCCCAGGCGCCCCAGCCGGCGTCGACCTCGGCCGGCGGAGGAGCCCATGCGCCCGCGAAGCGGAACAGCTCGAGGGCCGCCGTCCAGGGTGCGGCGAGCGGCCGGTAGTCGGGCGCGGGGCCCGCGCTACTTCTTGCCAAGCACCGAGTCCTTCAGGGACTTGGCGAGCCGGAACTTCACCACGCGCTTGGCCGGGATCTTGATGGGCTCGCCGGTCTGCGGATTGCGGCCCATCCGCGCCTTGCGGTTGGCCAGGACGAGCCGACCGAAGTTCGGGAGCACGAAGACGTTCTTCGCTTCCTTGGTCGCGAGCGAGAGCAGCTGGTCCATCACGTCGACGACCTGCTTCTTGCTGAGCTCCGTCTTCTGGGCCAGGTGAGCGATGATGGCGGACTTCGTCATCGATTTTGCCATGTGCATTCCTCCGTGTCCGGGTGAGAGTGCGCGACCGCCGTTCAGGCCGACCGCAGAGAGTGGTCACCGTCCGCGTGAAGCCAAGGCCCGATTCTACTCAAGACGCCCCGCACGCTCAACCGCCGAATGCGCGTCGGTACGCGCTCACTCGTCCTGCACGCGGGTCGGATGCAGGAAGCGGAACTTGCCGGAGGCGGCGAGGAGGCGGTACGAGCCGAAGCGCGCCTCCGCGTTCTCCACGTGGTCGAGCGGAGAGTCGGCGGTCTCGTCCTCGACCTCGTAGACCCGCATGACGTCGTAGGTCGTCGAGCGCTGGGCGGGCACGCGGCCCGCGTCGCGGATGAGGCGCCGCAGCTCCGCGGGCGGCACCAGCTGGCCGTAGGACGCGCCCGCGGAGGTCGAGATCGATTCGTTGATCAAGGTGCCGCCGACGTCGTTGGCCCCCGCGGCCAGCAGCAGCTGGGCCAGCTTCGGGCCTTCCTTCACCCAGGAGCACTGGATGTTCCGGAAGAGCGGGCCCAGGAAGAGCCGGGCGATCGCGTGCATCTTCACGACCTCGAACCCGGTGGCCCCCTGGCGCACGCCGGGCACGAGCCCGCGACGGTACATCGGCGCCTCCTGGTGGATCAGCGACAGGGGCACGAACTCGGTGAAGCCGCCGGTGTCCTTCTGGATGCGACGGAGGAGGTCCATGTGCCGGATCCAGTGGGCCGGCCGCTCCACGTGGCCGTACATGATGGTGGAGGTGGTACGGATGCCCTGGGCGTGGGCGCTGCTGATGACCTCGATCCACTGATCCACCGTGATCCGGCCGCGCGCGATCACGTCGCGGATCTCCTGGTCCAGCACCTCCGCGGAGGTGCCCGGCAGGGTGCCGAGGCCGGCCTTCTTCAGCTCGGCCAGGTACTCCGGGATCGCCAGGCCGGAGCGCGTGGAGCCGTAGAGGATCTCCTCGGGGGAGAAGGCGTGCAGGTGCATCTCGGGCAGCGCGGCCTTGATCGCGCGGCACAGGTCGATGTAGTAGCCGCCGTCCAGCTTCGGGGGCAGGCCGGCCTGGATGCACACCTCGGTGGCGCCCATCTCCCACGCCTCGATCGCGCGGCGGACCACCTCGTCCATGGGGAGGAAGTAGCCCTCCTCCTCGCGGTGGTCGCGGCTGAAGGCGCAGAAGGTGCAATGCTTGATGCACACGTTGGTGAAGTTGATGTTGCGGTTGACCACGTAGGTGACCAGGTCGCCGGCCTGGCGGCGGCGCATCTCGTCGGCCACCAGGATCAGAGCCTGCAGGTCGCGCCCGGTGGTCTCGGTCAGGCGGATGCCGTCGTCCACCGACAGCTCGGCCCCGTCGAGCAGCGGACCGAGGATGCGGCGGACGTCGGAGGAAGCCCAGTCGAGCGTGATCGCGGTAGAGTCGGGGGTCGGCATCACCAGTGTCTCCATACCTCGAGATCGGGTCTCACGAAACCCTCGGCGTCGACGAGGCGCGCCACCCGGGGGGCGAGGCGCGGATCGAGGAAGCCGCCGTGGGTCGCGTATTGCGGGTACACCGCGAGCCGCTCGCGCAGCTCGTGCCCGGCGGCCTCGGTGCGGCGCCGCAGATCGGTGAGGCCGGGCCAGGGGCGCTCGGGATTGATGTGGTCGGGGGTGAGGGGCGACACTCCGCCCCAGTCGTTGAGGCCCGCGCGGGCGAGCCGTTCGTAGCCCACCGAGAGGTTCGGCGGGGCCTGGATGTTCATGGCCGGCCCCAGCAGCAGGCGGGCGACCGCGATGGTTCGCAGGAGGTCGAGCGAATCCGGCTCGGGCCAGCCCCGCATGGGGATGGTGGCCTTCACCCGGAAGTTCTGCACGATGACTTCCTGGATGTGCCCGTGGCGCTCGTGCAGCTCGCGGATGGCGAGGAGCGCCTCGACCCGCTCGGCGTGGGTCTCGCCGATGCCGATCAGGATCCCGGTGGTGAACGGAATCCCCAGCGCGCCCGCGCGGGCGATGGTCTTGAGGCGTCGCCCCGGCACCTTGTCGGGGGCGCGATCGTGGGCCGCGCCCGGCGCGAGCAGGCGCTCGGACGTCGATTCCAGCATGATCCCCATGCTGACGTTGACCTCGCGGAGCGCGGCGAGATCGCGCTCGCCCATCAGCCCGGGATTGGCGTGGGGCAGGAGCCCGGTCTCTTCCAGCACCTGCTCGCTGATCGCGCGCAGGTAGCCGAGCGTGGTGCGATGGCCCAGGCGGCGCAGGAACGCGCGGTGCTCCGGGAACAGCGCCTCCGGCTTGTCGCCCAGCGAGAACAGGGCTTCCTTCGCGCCGAGCCGCGCCCCCGCGCTCGCCAGCGCCAGCACCTGCTCCGGGGTCATCGTGAAGGCGCCCGGCTCGCCGGGGTCCTTGCGGAACGTGCAGTAGCCGCAGTAGTCGCGGCACAAGGTGGTGAGCGGGATGAAGATCTTGGCCGAGAACGTGAGGCGCCGGCCGTGGCCGCGATCCCGCAGGGCCGCCGCCGCGTCGAGCAGGACGGGGAGGCGCGCCTCGGGTGTGGCGAGCAGGGCGGTGGCCTCCTCCGCGGAGGGTACGCGGCCCTCCGCCACGCGGTCCAGCGCCCGCTCCAGCGGGCTCAGCTCGAGTACTGCCATGCGGATACCCGGCTCGGCGTGACCCGGATCATGAGCCCGCGCTCCCGGGCGAGCCCGAGCGTGCGGTACTGAGCGTACTTGGCGGTGAGCAGGTCGACGCCGTGGGAGAACTGAGGGCCGTCGGTCAAGAGCTCGGCGCAACCCTGAATGATCACGTACCGGAGCTTCGTCCAGTCCTCCTCGTACTCGTCGATCACGATCGAGACGCGCGGGTTCTCGCGAAGGTTTCGGATGCGCTTGAGACCCTCGGGCGGGGACTGCTTGGGCTTGGCGTCGACCGCGGAGTAGAGCGCGGCGCCGTCGAAGGCGTAGCAGATCGGCACCACCATGGGCCGGCCGCCCGCGTCGGCGGTCGCGAGCCGGCCGACCCGGGCGCTGGTGATGAAGCCGGCCACGGGAGGTGGCAACGGTGCGACCGGCGTGGACTGCATCGACTCCTCAGCGGGAGGCCCGCAGGACCTTGGGGCGGATCTCTTGCGCGAAGCGTTCCATGAGGCTCAGCTGACCTCGGAGATCCGTCGGGGCCAGATCGAACACGAAGTGCGAGACGCCGAGCGCCTGGTAGGCCTTGATGTGCGCGATCACGTCGGCCGGCGTGCCCCGGAACCCGGGCTGGTCGCTGCTCCACGCACCCCGCTTGGGCGCCAGCTCGAGGGGCACGCGCAGGGTGAGCGCGATGTCCTTCGGATCGCGCCCGGCCTTGCGGGCCCAGCCGTGGATGAGCTTGACCTTCTCCGCGTACTCGGGCGGATGGAGCATCGCGGGTGGACGCATGCCGATCGGATGCCAGGCGTCGGCGAGCTCGCCGGTGCGGCGGAGCGCGGCGTCGGTGTGACCGCCGATCCATATCGGGATGCCGCCGGTCTGGCGCGGCTTGGGCAGCGCGCTGGCCGACGGCAGGCGGTAGTGGGCGCCGGAGAACTCGGCCGGCTCCTTCGTCCACATGATCCGCATGAGCCGGAGGTACTCGTCCGTGACGCGGCCTCGCTCGTCGAACGCGGGCGCCTGCACCGCCTCGAACTCCTCCCGCATCCAGCCCACGCCCGCGCCCAGGATGAGCCGCCCGCCCGACATCACGTCGAGAGTGGCGAGCATCTTGGCGGTCACCACCGGGTTCCGGTAGGGCACCACGAGCACGCTGGTGCCGAGCTTGATCCGCGAGGTGAGACCGGCCAGCACCCCCATGAGGGCGATGGGCTCGAGGTACCCGTTGGTCCACTCGGTGGCGAAGCGACCGCTGGGAGAATAGGGGTACACCGAGTTGTTCGAGGTGGGGATCACCACGTGGTCGGTCACGAACAGCGAGGAGTAGCGGAGGGCGTCGGCCTTCTCGGCCAGCTTGGTGAGCGAGTCCGGCGTGGCGAGCGGACCGCGCCCCGGGAGCGAGAGGCCGAAATGCATGCCCCGCATATTGCTCGCGGCCTTCCGGCCTGTCAAGGCGCGGGCTTTCGATGCACCGACGCGCACGGGCCCGCGGCGCGCGGCCGAAGGTGTCACCCAGGTGACACAAAAAAATCGCCCTGTGCTAGGCTCGAATCCATGAAACCCCGGATCCTGGTCGTCGACGACGAGACCGTCATCGCGGAGAATCTCCGCCTGACTCTCGAGCGTGAAGGCCACGACGTCGAGACCGCGGCCAACACCGTCGGCGCGATGCTCCGCATGGAGACGCGCGAGTTTGCCCTCGCCATCGTCGACCTGATCCTGCCCGACGGCGACGGCCTGCACCTGCTCCGGCTGCTGAAGGCGAAGGACCCGTCCATCGAGGTCATCATCATGACCGGGCACGGGTCGATCTCGAAGGCGGTGGAGGCCACCAAGCAGGGCGCGTTCTACTTCGTGGCCAAGCCCTTCGACGCCGACGAGATGCTGATGCTGGTGAGCAAGGCGCTGGAGCGGCGCCGGCTGCTGGCCGAGACCTCGGACCTGCGGCGCAAGCTCGCCGAGCAGGCCGCCTACGGCGAGATGCTCGGCTCCTCGCCCGCCATCAAGCGCGTCTTCGAGATGCTGGAGTCGGTGGCTTCCTCCGACGCCAATGTCCTCATCGTCGGGGAGAGCGGCACCGGCAAGGAGCTGGCCGCCAACGCGGTGCACGCCAAGAGCACCCGCGTCGAGGGCCCGATGGTGAAGATCAACTGCGCGGCCCTGCCGAAGGACCTGATCGAGTCGGAGCTGTTCGGTCACGTCAAGGGCGCCTTCACCGGGGCCTCCACCGACAAGCCGGGCCTGCTGGAAGAGGCGCACCGCGGGTCCCTGCTGCTGGACGAGATCACCGAGATGCCGCTCGACCTGCAGGCCAAGCTGCTGCGGGTCCTGGAGGACCGCACCGTCCGCCGCCTGGGCGGGGCCAAGACGGTCCCGGTCGACTTCCGGCTGATCTGCTCCACCAACCGCGAGCCGGAGGCCGCCCTGCGTGACGGCCGGCTGCGGCAGGACCTCTACTTCCGTATCAACACGGTCACGGTCACGCTGCCCTCGCTGCGCGAGCGCTCGGGCGACATCCCGCTGCTCGCCAAGTCGTTCCTCGAGCGCTTCCGTCTCAAGCACAGCCGGGAGGTCGACACCATCGACCCCGAGGCCTACCGGCGGCTGCTGTCCTACTCCTGGCCGGGCAACATCCGGGAGCTCGAGCACGCCATCGAGCGCGCGGTGCTGGTGGCGCGGGGCAAGGAGATCGCGCTGACCGACCTGCCCGAGACCTTGCAGGCCAATGCCGCCCCCGAAGGCTCGGCCCCGCCGCCGGGCTCGCTGGAAGAGATCGAGCGGGTGTCGATCGTCCGGGCACTGGAGTCGACCGGCTGGAACAAGCAGGCCGCGGCCCAGGTGCTGGGCCTGCGGCGGCCGACGCTCTACTCGAAGATGCGCCGGCACGGCATCCCGCAGCGCCGCGCCTGACGTCGACCCCGAAACGTCCTGTCCGTCCCCGCCGTCAGCCGCCTGCCGGCCATTCTCACGCCCGGCTGTCCAAGTAATTGAAAAATCTGGCCCGAGGTCGTTGGCAATTCCCTTGCTCAGGCGTGGCGCTTGGAGGGAGCACCTCATGCCGCGCGTCCTGCTGGTCGACGACGATCCTGCCTGGCGGAAGCTTTACCGGATGGCGCTCGAGAGCCAGTTCGATCTGTTCGAGGCGACCGACGGCTACCAGGCCCTGTCCGTGCTCGGGACCGTCCGCCCCGACGTCATCGTCCTCGACCTGCGCATGCCCCGGATGGACGGCATGGACTTCATCGCCCGTATCAACCGGCGGAGCCCTCGCCCGAAGATCATCGTGTGCTCGGGCGGCTTCACCGAGTTCGAGCGCCCGCAGATCCCGGGGGTGCTGATCGCCGCGAAGACGGCCGACCTGAAGGAGCTGTGGGCGGCCCTCCGCGTGGCGGTGCCGACCGTCGCCCAGGCGCAGGTGCCCGCCAAGCCCGCCCTCGTCGCGGAAGATGCGGTCTGGCGGGACTGACGTCCCGCCCCGTCCGACCCCGCTCTCCGATGCCTAGCCGAAAGGCACCTCGCAGGGCCCTGCCTAATTTGTAGTCACGTCCCTCGCTCCGATCGGAAGATCCTCTGCCCTCAATCCCCTGATTTTCTTGTCGTAGGGGCCTGCCCGCGCAGCGGCATGGCGAGTGCAGCGTGCCCCCGGGGGAGGCCTACATGAAAAAGATCGAGGCGATCATCAAGCCCTTCAAGCTCGACGACGTGAAGGAGGCGCTCACCGGCATCGGGGTGATCGGCATGACCGTGTCCGAGGTGCGCGGGTTCGGACGCCAGAAGGGCCACACCGAGCTGTATCGCGGCGGGGAGTACACCGTCGACTTCCTCCCCAAGATCAAGGTGGAGGTGGTGGTGCCGGACAACCTCGTGGACAAGGTGTCCGCGGTGGTCGCCGCGGCGGCCAAGACCGGGAACATCGGCGACGGCAAGATCTTCGTCCAGCCGGTCGACACCGCGGTGCGGATCCGGACCGGCGAGCGGGACGAAGGGGCGCTCTGATGGCGGGAGCCAGGAGGATCGCGGTCACGCTGGTGCTGTGCGGGCTCGCGCTGCTGTGCGCGCCGCTGGCGTTCGCGCAGTCCACCGCTCCCGCGCCGGCTCCGGCTTCCGCGCCGGCGACGCCCGCGCCCCCCGCGCCCAAGATCGACAGCGGCGACACCGCCTGGGTGCTGGTGTCCTCGGCGCTCGTCCTGCTGATGACCGCGCCCGGGCTCGCGCTCTTCTACGGCGGCATGGTGCGCCAGAAGAACGCCCTCGGCACCCTGATGCAGAGCTTCATCATCCTCGCCCTCATCTCGGTGCAGTGGGTACTCTGGGGCTACAGCCTCGCCTTCGGTCCCGACAAGGGAGGCGTCATCGGGGGCCTCGAGTGGGTCGGGTTGAGCGGGGTGGGCGCGGCGCCGAACGCGGACTACGCGGCGACCATTCCCCACACCGCCTTCATGCTGTTCCAGATGATGTTCGCGGTGATCACCCCCGCGCTCATCACCGGCGCCTTCGCGGAGCGGAAGAAGTTCTCCACCTTCCTGGTGTTCATCCTGCTGTGGGCCACGGTGGTGTACGACCCGCTCGCCCACTGGGTGTGGGGCGGGGGCGGGTGGCTCCGTAACCTGGGCGCGCTCGACTTCGCGGGCGGGACGGTGGTCCACATCTCGTCCGGCATCTCGGCCCTGGCCGCCGCCCTCGTGATCGGCAAGCGCCGGGGCTATGGCCACCAGCCGATGCCGCCGCACAACCTGCCCTTCACGGTGCTGGGGGCGAGCCTCCTGTGGTTCGGCTGGTTCGGCTTCAACGCGGGCAGCGCGCTCGCGGCCAACGGGCTCGCGGCGCACGCCTTCATGACCACCAACACCGCGGCCGCGGCCGCGGCCCTGGGCTGGATGTTCACCGAGTGGTCCTCGCGCGGCAAGCCGACCGTGCTGGGAGCCGCCTCCGGGGCGGTGGCGGGGCTGGTGGCGATCACGCCCGCGGCGGGCTTCGTGACTCCGATGGCCGCGATCGTCATCGGCGCGGTGGCCGGGTTCATCTGCTATACCGCCTGCAACCTGAAGTCGAAGCTCGGCTACGACGACTCCCTGGACGTGGTGGGCGTCCACGGGGTGGGCGGCACCTGGGGCGCGCTCGCCACCGGCCTGTTCGCCACCAAGCTGGTCAACGACGCGGGCGGCGACGGGCTCTTCTACGGCAATCCCAAGCAGCTCTGGGTCCAGATCGTCGCGGTCCTGGTCACCTGGGTGCTCGGCTTCGTGATGACCACGATCATCTTGAAGGTGCTCGACGCGGTCATGGGATTGCGCGTCACCGAAGAGGAGGAGGTGGTAGGGCTCGACCTGTCGCAGCATTCCGAGACCGCGTACATGCTGGGCGGAACCTCCGGCTACGGGGAGGCGCGCGCTGGCCACTAGCGCGACGTGGCCCTTGACGGTTCCGACCCAAACCACTAACGTGGGGGCCCGGCGGGTGAGAGCGCTCGCCGGGCCCCCGTTGCAGCGACCCCCAAGACGCCCGATGAAGGAGGCAGAGGAATGACCCCGAAGGACGTTCTCAAGATGGCCAAGGAGAAGGGTGTCCGGATCGTGGATCTGCGATTCATCGATCTGCCCGGACTCTGGCAGCACTTCTCGATTCCGGTGTCGGAGCTGAGCGAGGGAATTTTCGAGAACGGACTCGGCTTCGACGGTTCCTCGATCCGCGGGTTCCAGACCATCGACGAGTCGGACATGCTGCTGATCCCCGACCCCTCCTCCGCGCAGATGGATCCGTTCACCGCGGTGCCTACCCTGGTGCTGATCTGCAACGTGAAGGATCCGATCAGCGGCAAGGCCTACACCCGCGATCCGCGCTACGTGGCCCAGAAGGCGGAGGCCTACGTCAAGAAGAGCGGGGTGGGGGACACGATCTACATCGGGCCCGAGCTCGAGTTCTTCTTCTTCGACTCGATCCGCTTCGATCAGAACTACAACTCGGGCTACTACTTCATCGACTCGGCGGCGGGTGCCTGGAACACCGGCCTCGAGGGCACCCCGGACCGGCCGAACCTCGGCTACAAGCCCCGCTACAAGCAGGGCTACTTCCCGGTTCCGCCGATGGATCAGTTCCAGGACATCCGGTCCGACATGGTGCTGGCGCTGGAGTCGGTCGGGGTGCGCGTCGAGGTGCACCACCACGAGGTGGCCACCGGCGGGCAGACCGAGATCGACATGCGCTTCGACACCCTGACCAAGATGGCGGACAAGGTGTGCTGGTACAAGTACTGCGCGAAGAACACGGCCAAGAAGTGGGGCAAGACCGCCACCTTCATGCCCAAGCCGCTCTTCCAGGACAACGGCTCCGGCATGCACACCCACCAGTCGATCTGGAAGAACGGCAAGAACCTCTTCTACGAGCGGGGCGGCTACGCCGACATCTCCAAGACCTGCCTCTACTACATCGGCGGCATCCTGAAGCACGCTCCCGCGCTGCTCGCGTTCATCGCGCCCTCCACCAACAGCTACAAGCGGCTGGTGCCGGGCTACGAGGCGCCGATCAATCTGGTGTACAGCCAGCGCAACCGCTCCGCCGCCATCCGCATCCCGATGTACTCGAAGGCGGAGGGGGCCAAGCGCATCGAGTTCCGGACCCCGGACCCGACGTGCAACCCGTACCTCTCGTTCGCGGCGTGCGTGATGGCCGGCCTCGACGGGGTGGCCAACAAGATCGACCCGGGCAAGCCCATCGACAAGGACCTCTACGAGCTGCCCGCCGCCGAGCAGAAGAAGATCAAGCAGCTGCCGGGCGCGCTGGACATCGTGCTCGACAACCTGGAGAAGGACCACGACTTCCTGCTGAAGGGGGACGTCTTCACCTCCGACCTGATCGAGACCTGGATCGACTACAAGCGGAAGAACGAGGTGGATCCCGTCCGGCTGCGCCCGCATCCGTACGAGTTCGCCCTCTACTACGACATCTAGCCTCGGAGCTGGGGCCGGCCGCGCTCCTCGCCCGCTGCGCCGGGCAAGGGGCGGGCCGGTCCGAAGGGCACGCTGGTGGATGGGACCACCGCGGCGGCGGCCGGCGTGGTCGCGCTGAGCGCGCCGGCCCAGCCGGGCGCGGTGCCCCGCACCACCAACCACTACCACGTGCCCGCCAACGACAAGACGGTGCACTCGGGGTACTTCAGCAAGTCCCTCAAGCCGCTGGTCGAGGTGGCCTCCGGCGACTTCGTCACCATCGAGGTGCTGACCCACCACGCCAACGACGGTTCTTTGCGGGCGACTCCCACGCCTCGCAGGGGGATTCCGAGCTGCGCGGGACCGCGATCGAGTGCCCGCTCACCGGCACCTTCCAGCTCGTGCTCCACGAGAAGGCGACCCTGGCCGGCACCGCGCTGGAGGCGCGGAGCTACCCCTTGCTGGAGACGCAGGACGAGTGGGTGCTGCGCGGGTTCAGCTACGCGAACTACCTGGCCGAGCTGGGCGCGGACGCGCAGTCGAAGATCTACGAGAAGTCCTCGGTCGATCTGGCCATGAAGGACGCGTCCCGGAAGACGCGACACTTCCTCATGACCACGAATGACCACGAAGGCCTGCGCGAAGACGAGGCGATCTCCCTGATGTCGGTGGCGGTGGACTTCGGCATCACCCAGGTGGTCGACGGCAACTGGGGCGTGCACGCCATCGTGAAGAAGAGCCTGTTCGCGGGGAGCGCCTGACCCCGCATCGGCCGCTCATGCGAGAGGCACTTGCCACCCGGGCGGGCAGCCGGCCGCCCGCGTGAGGGGCGCAAGTGATCGGTTTCCCTCGTTCGCCCGCCTGGCACCTCGCTTGCGTGAGGGACCGGATATGAAGCCACACTGGCGAGTGCTCATCATCGACGATCACGCGCCGTCGCGGGCCGCGGTGGCCGAAGCGGTCGCCGCCCAGGGCGGACAGGTGGTCGGCAACGGGAGCCGGGCCGAGGACGTCCTCCGCCTCCTGGACAAGTACCGGCCGGACGTGGCGGTGATCGCGGTCGGTCTCCCCGACGGCGACGGCGTGCAGGCGGCGCGCGAGGTCATGACCGTCTCGCCGTGCCCGGTGGTCATGCTCACCAGCCACACCGACGCGCCGGTGGTGTCGCGCGCGGTCGACGCGGGAGTGCTCGGCTTCCTGGCCAAGCCGGTGCGGGCCGAGGAGCTGGGGCCCACGCTCCACGTGGCGGTCCATCGCTTCCGGGAGATCGAGGCGATGCGCGAGGAGAACGAGCAGCTCAGGCGCAAGCTCGAGTCCCGCAAGCTGGTCGAGCGCGCCAAGGGCGTCCTGATGACCCGCCTGGGCCTGAGCGAGCCCGAAGCGTTCCGCCGCATCCAGAAGACGGCGATGGATACCCGGAAGCCCATGGCCGAGGTCGCGCAGGCGCTGCTGCTCACCGACGAAGCCGGACACGTCAGACCCGCCAGGTCCTAGCTGCCACATTCTCGGGCACACCAAGGGGACTGCCTAGCACATGGGCAGTCCTTTTGATTTCGGCTCGCCGCAGTCGGCGGTAATCATCCGGAAACGCTCACCGGGGGCGGGGCACGAGGCTTGCTCCCGTACCGGGTGGCGCACCGAGACAGCGGGGTCGGTGTTGAGCGCGCCGGATACCGGCCGGGACCAAGACCCAACGACGGGTCCGCACATCACTGCTCGGAGGCGAAAGGAGATCGGTATGGCGGCAGTCTCGCGCAGGGACTTTCTGAAGACGGCGGGTGCGATCGGGGTGGGCGCGGCGGCTGGCATCGGCTTCCCGGCGGTGCTCAGGGCGCAGGGCGGAGGATCGGTAAAGGTCGGGGTGCTGCACTCGCTCTCCGGCACCATGGCCATCAGCGAGGTGTCGCTCCGTGACGTCTGCATGATGGCGTTCGAGGAGATCAACGCCAGGGGCGGGGTCATGGGCAAGAAGATCGAGCCGGTGGTGGTCGACCCGGCCTCGAACTGGGACCTGTTCGCGGAGAAGGCCAAGCAGCTCCTGCTGCAGGACAAGGTCGCGGTGACGTTCGGCTGCTGGACGTCGGTCAGCCGGAAGTCGGTGCTGCCCGTGTTCGAGAACAACAACGGGTTGCTCTTCTACCCGGTGCAGTACGAGGGCGAGGAGTGCTCGAAGAACGTGTTCTACACCGGCGCCACCCCGAACCAGCAGCTGATCCCGGCCGCGGAGTACCTGATGTCGAAGGAGGGCGGCGGCTACAAGAAGTTCTACCTGCTGGGCACCGACTACGTGTTCCCGCGGACCGCCAACAAGATCCTGCGCGCGTTCCTCCGCGCCAAGGGGATCCCGGAGGACTCCATCGCGGAGGAGTACACCCCGTTCAACCATCAGGACTACCAGACCATCGTCGGCAAGATCAAGCGCTTCTCCTCGGGAGGCAGTGCGGCGGTGCTCTCGACCATCAACGGCGACAGCAACGTGCCCTTCTACAAGGAGTTCGCCAACCAGGGGCTGCGCTCCGAGCAGTGCCCGATCATGGCCTTCAGCGTGGCGGAGGACGAGCTGCGCGGCATGGACACCTCGGCCCTCGTCGGCCATCTCGCGGCGTGGAACTACTACCAGTCGGTGGACACCCCGCAGAACAGGAAGTTCGTGCAGGCTTTCAAGGCCTACGCGAAGAAGAGCAACCTGCCGAGCGGCGACAAGCGCGTGACCGACGACCCGATGGAGGCGGCCTACTTCGGCGTCCACATCTGGAAGCAGGCGGCCGAGAAGGCCAAGTCGTTCGAGGTGGACGCGGTTCGCAAGGCGGTCTACGGCCAGACGTTCCTGGCTCCGGGCGGACAGATCAAGATGGACGAGGCCAACCAGCACACCTACAAGCCGGTGCTCATCGGCGAGATCCTGAAGGACGGCCAGTTCAAGGTCGTCTCGCGCTCCAAGGGCCTCGTGAAGGCCGAGCCCTGGAGCCAGTACACGAGCCCCGACAAGGGCTGCGACTGGATCAAGCACCAGGGCACCTACCAGAAGAAGGCCTAGCACGTCGTGTGGCGGCCGCTTCTCCTCGCGCTCGCGCTGCTGCCGGGGCTCGCCGCCCCGACCGCCGCGCAGGGCGCGGGGGCTTCACCCTCCGGCGCCGTCGCGCCGCCCGGGCCCTCCGCCGAGATCGTGAAGCAGCTCGCGGACGTGGCCTCGGCCGACGCGGCGGTGCAGGAGGGCGCCGCGGTGGCGCTCGGCAAGACCGGCGATCGCAAGATCCTCCCGCTGCTCGAGGCCCTGCGTGAAGGCAGCGTGTACGTGCGGCTGCTCCCCGGCGGCAAGAAGGAGACCGTGATCGTCGGGGACAAGGTCGCCGAGGGCGACAAGACCCTGGTGCCGCTCTTCCGCGCCTACGGGCGCGAGCCGATCGTGGGAGCGGACGGGAAGCCGGTGCTCGCGGACCTGACCACGCTGGGGGAGGTGCCGACCGGGCGCAGCCTCCGCATCGCGATCCGGCCCCTGATCGACGCCTTCTCGGGGCAGAGCGATCTCGTGGCGCCGGATCCGGCCACCCGGCGCGCCGCCGCCACCAAGATGGGCTACACCGGCGACGCGGCCACCCGGCAGGTGCTGGAGGACGCGCTCGGCAAGGAGCGCGATCGCTGGGCGCGCTTCGCACTGCGGGAGGCCATCGCCCTCATCCGGCTGCGTACCGGGAGTGAGACGGAGCGGGTGGCCGCCGCGGAAGCGCTCGGCCGCCTCCGGAGCGCCAACGCCATGGAGCCGCTCTACCAGCTCGCCTCCGACGCCCAGGCGCCCGCTCCGCTGGCCGCCGCCGCGCGCGAGGCGATCAAGCGCATCGAGCGCTGGGGCCTGTTCACCCAGGGCATCGAGATCGCGTTCCAGGGCCTGTCGCTCTCGTCGATCCTGCTCCTGATGGCCCTCGGGCTCGCCATCGTGTTCGGGCTGATGGGCGTGATCAACATGGCCCACGGGGAGCTGATGGCCATCGGCGCCTACGCCACCTTCCTCGTCCAGGGCTGGTTCACCGCCTACTTCCCGACCTACTTCGACTACTACTTCCTGGTGGCACTGCCGTTTTCGTTCCTGGTCTCGGCCACCGCCGGCCTGGTGCTCGAGCGCGGGGTGATCCGCCATCTCTACGGCCGGCCGCTCGAGACCCTGCTGCTCACCTGGGGCGTGAGCCTGATGATCCAGCAGGGGCTGCGGTTGTGGTTCGGGGCCGCCAACGTGGACGTGACCGCGCCGCGCTGGCTGTCCGGGGGCATCCCGGTGATGATCGGAGTGCAGCTGCCCTACAACCGCCTGTTCATCATCGGGCTGGCCGCGGTCGCGGTGGGGGCGATGTACCTGCTCCTGTTCCGGACCGATGCGGGGCTGCGCATCCGCGCGGTCACCCAGAACCGCGGGATGGCCGCGTGCCTGGGGGTGCGCGCCCGCTGGGTGGACGCGGGGACCTTCGCCCTCGGCGCCGGTCTCGCCGGGCTCGCCGGCTGCGCCATCACCCAGATCGGCAACGTGGGCCCCGAGCTCGGCCAGAACTACATCGTGGACTCGTTCATGGTCGTGGTGACCGGCGGGGTGGGGAAGCTGCTCGGCAGCATCCTGGCCGCCATCGGCATCGGGGGGCTCAACAAGATCATCGAGCCGGGGATGGGGGCGGTGTTCGGGAAGGTCCTCATCCTGGTCCTGGTGATCCTGTTCATCCAGCGACGGCCTTCCGGCCTCTTCGCCACCAGGGGGCGCTATGCGGAGTCTTGAGCGCTGGGGCCTGCTCGGCCTCGCGGTGGTGCTGGTGGTGGCACTGCCCACCCTGAACGCACTGCCCGCCGGGTCGCCGCTCCGGATCTCCGACTTCACCCTGAACCTCTTCGGCAAGTTCCTCGCCTACGCGATCCTCGCCCTCGGCATCGACCTGATCTGGGGCTACACCGGAGTCCTCTCGCTCGGCCACGGGGTGTTCTTCGGCCTCGGGGCCTACGCGATGGGCATGCACCTGATGCTCGAGATCGGCACCCGCAGCGTCTACCGCAACGTGCTGCCCGACTTCATGGTGTGGAACCAGGTGACCGAGCTGCCGCTGTTCTGGAAGCCGTTCTACAGTGTTCCGTTCACGCTCCTCGCGGTGCTGGCGGTGCCCGCGCTGTTCGCCTTCGCCTTCGGGTACCTCACGTTCCGGAGCCGCATTCGCGGCGTGTACTTCTCGATCATCACCCAGGCCCTGGCGCTGTCCACCTGGCTCATGTTCAACCGCAATGCCATGAACCTCGGCGGCACCAACGGGCTCAGCGGCTTCAAGTCCATCTTCGGGTTCACCCTCAACAGCGCGGCGACCCAGCGCGGCCTCTACGTGGCGACCGCCCTGTGCCTGTGCGGGGCGTTCGTGCTCTGCCGCGCCATCGTCCGCTCGCCCGCGGGTCGCGTGCTGATCGCCATCCGCGACAGCGAGACGCGCGTGCTCTTCTCCGGCTACTCTCCGGCCGCGTTCAAGCTGTTCGTCTTCGTGGTCTCCGCGGTTCTGGCCGGCGTGGCCGGCGCGCTCTACGTCCCGCAGGTGGGCATCATCACCCCGGCCAAGATCGGGGTGCTGCCCTCGATCGAGATGATCATCTGGGTCGCCGTCGGCGGGCGCGGGACGCTGCTGGGCCCGGTGGCGGGCGCGCTGGGGGTGAACTGGCTCCAGAGCGTGCTGACCACGCATTACCCGGACCTCTGGCTGCTCGTGCTGGGCGGCCTCTTCGTGGCGGTGGTCCTCTTCATCCCCGACGGCCTCGTCGGCACCGCCCGGAAGCTCCTGCGCCGCCGACCACGGCGCGGGGATGCGGACGCCCGGTTGGTCGGGCGCCCCGATGAGGGCCGCAGGCCCGAAGAGGCCAAGCCGCGAACCGAAGTCCGCCACGTTCAAGCGCGATAAAACATGAACTTCACCGCCGCGGCCCCGGAGGGCTCGATCATCTACCTGGAGGGCGTCACCGTCGACTTCGACGGCTTCAAGGCGCTCCACGACCTCAACTTCTTCATGGACTACCGCGAGCTGCGCGTGGTCATCGGCCCCAACGGCGCCGGCAAGACCACCCTGCTCGACGTCATCTCGGGGAAGGTGCAGCCGGCCGCGGGGCGAGTGATCTTCGGCAAGCACACCGAGCTGTCCGGTCGGCGCGAGAACGAGATCGCCTCGCTCGGCATCGGCCGCAAGTTCCAGACCCCGTCGGTCTTCGCGAACCTGAGCGTGCGCGAGAACCTCGAGCTATCGCTGGCGCGGCCCAGCAAGGGGGTGATGGCCACCCTGCGCTCCCGCCTCGACGCCGGCCAGCGCGCCCGGGTCGAGGAGACCCTGGAGACGATCGGCCTCGGCGGGCGGGGGGCGGAGCGGGCGGGCGGGCTCTCCCACGGGGAGAAGCAGTGGCTCGAGATCGGCATGGTGATCGTGCAGCAGGCCGAGCTCCTGCTGGTGGACGAGCCGGTGGCGGGCATGACCGACGAGGAGACCGCGCGCACCGCGGCGCTCCTGCAGTCGGTGGCGCGGGAGCGCGCGGTGCTGGTCATCGAGCACGACATGGAGTTCGTGCGGAGCCTCGCCCGCAAGGTCACCGTGATGCACGAGGGCCGCGTGCTGTGCGAGGGCTCGGTGGACGAGGTGCAGCAGGACGAGCGGGTGCGAGAGGTCTACCTGGGGCGCAGCCGATCCCGGGCGGCGGCCGCCCATGCTTGAGATCCGGGGCCTCGATGTCGCCTACGGCGAGAGCCAGGTCCTCTGGGACGTCTCGCTCGACGTCCCGGCCGGGACGGTGGTGTGCCTCATGGGGCGCAACGGGGTGGGCAAGACCACGTTGCTGAAGTCGATCATGGGGCTCCTGCCGATGCGCGCGGGCCGGGTGGCGTTCGACGGGACCGACCTCGGCGGTCGGCGACCCGAGGAGCGAGTTGCGTTCGGCATCGGCTACGTGCCCCAGGGCCGCGAGATCTTCCCGAACCTGACGGTCCAGGAAAACCTGCGCATGGGGCTCCTGGGCGCACGCCGGAACGGCAACGGTCACGGCGACCCCCTCGAGCCGGTATTCGACCTCTTCCCGAAGCTCGAGGTGCTCCTGGGCCGGAAGGGCGGCGTCCTCTCCGGCGGAGAGCAGCAGCAGCTCGCGATCGCCCGGGTGCTCCTGGCCCGGCCGAAGCTCTTGCTGATGGACGAGCCGACCGAGGGCATCCAGCCCTCGGTGATCGACCAGATCGAGGAGGCCATCGAGCGCATCAGGGGGCAGGGCATCTCGGTGCTCCTGGTGGAGCAGTACCTCGAGTTCGCGTGGCGGCTCGCCTCGGCCTTCGCGATCATGCGCAAGGGCACGATCGTGTCCACCGGTGCGACCAGCGAGCTCCGGGAGGATATGGTCCGGCAGCACCTGACGGTTTAAACTCCCGCCCATGCACCTGACCCCGCGCGAGCAGGACAAGCTCCTGATCTTCACCGCGTCCGAGCTGGCCCGCCGCCGGCGAGCCCGGGGCCTCAAGCTGAACTACCCCGAGGCGCTCGCCCTCATCACCGCGGAGGTGCTGGAGGGCATCCGCGACGGCCGCACCGTCTCCGACCTGATGGCGTTCGGCATCACGATCCTCACCCGCGACGACGTCATGGAGGGCGTGCCGGAGATGCTGGAGGAGGTCCAGGTCGAGGGGACGTTTCCGGACGGGACGAAGCTGGTGACGATTCACCATCCGGTCCGGTGATGTTCGCGGGTGGGCGGGCGACCGTTTACTGCTTCAAGCTGTTCATCTGCGTGGGCCCAGAAATGGCCCCCGCACTCCCCCAATCGGCGGGCACTCGTTCTCCTGCCGGCTTTTCCGTCGGCGGGCACTCGTTCTCCTGCCGGCCTCTCTAGTCGGCGGGCCCGGAGGGGCACGTGATTCCAGGTGAGTACCTGCTCGGTGATGGTGACATCGAGGCCAATGTGGGGCGGCGGACGGTGCAGCTGACCGTGGCGAACACGGGGGATCGGCCGATCCAGGTGGGGTCGCACTTTCATTTCTTCGAGGCGAACCGGGCGCTGCGGTTCGAGCGCGGGCAGGCGTTCGGCATGCGGCTCAACGTGCCCGCGGGGACCGCGGTGCGCTTCGAGCCCGGGGACGAGAAGATCGTCACGCTGGTCGAGCTGGCCGGCGCCCGGGAGGTCTACGGCCTCAACGCCCTGACGGAAGGGCCGGCCGGCGCGCCGCGCCGGGGCGAGAGCCTGAAGCGCGCGGCCGACGGTGGCTTCGAGGGAGCACGCGGGTGAGCCTGCGGCTGTCGCGACGGCAGTACGCCGATCTCTACGGGCCCACCGTTGGCGATCGGGTGCGCCTGGCCGACACCGACCTCCTGATCGAGGTGGAGCGAGACTTCACCTCCTACGGCGACGAGGTGAAGTTCGGCGGCGGCAAGGTCATCCGCGACGGCATGGGGCAGTCGGCCCGCGCCACCTCGGGGCCCGAGGTGCTGGACCTCGTCATCACCAACGCGCTGATCCTGGATCACTGGGGCATCGTGAAGGCCGACATCGGCATCCGCGGCGGCCGCATCGTCGGGATCGGGAAGGCGGGCAATCCCGACATCATGGCCGGGGTGAGCCCGGGCATGGTGGTGGCGGCCTCCACCGAGGTGATCGCGGGCGAGGGACGCATCGTCACCGCGGGCGGCATCGACAGCCACATCCACTTCATCTGCCCGCAGCTCATCGACGAGGCGCTCGCCTCCGGCCTCACCACCCTGATCGGCGGGGGCACCGGTCCCGCCACCGGGACCGCGGCCACCACGTGCGCGCCCGGGGCGTGGAACATCCACCGCATGCTGGAGGCGGCGGAGGCCTTCCCGATCAACCTCGGCTTCCTCGCCAAGGGCAACGCCTCGCGCACCGCGCCCCTGCGGGAGCAGATCGAGGCCGGCGCGGTGGGACTCAAGCTCCACGAGGACTGGGGCACCACGCCCGCCGCGATCGACGCGGCGCTGACGGTGGCGGAGGAGATGGACGTCCAGGTCGCCATCCACACCGACACCCTGAACGAGGCCGGCTTCGTGGAGGAGTCGATCCGCGCCTTCAAGGGCCGGACGATCCACACCTACCACACCGAGGGCGCGGGCGGGGGGCACGCCCCCGACATCATCCGGGTGGTGGGCGAGCCCAACTGCCTGCCGTCCTCCACGAACCCCACGATGCCGTTCACGATCAACACCATGGACGAGCACCTCGACATGCTGATGGTGTGCCACCACCTCAATGCCCGGATCCCGGAGGACCTGGCGTTCGCGGAGTCGCGCATCCGGGCCGAGACCATCGCGGCCGAGGACGTGCTGCACGACCTGGGCGCGATCAGCATGCTCTCCTCCGACTCGCAGGCGATGGGCCGCATCGGCGAGGTGATCGCCCGCACGTGGCAGACCGCCCACAAGATGAAGGCGCAGCGCGGATCCCTGCCCGGCGACGGCCGCGCCGACAACGCGCGGGCCAGGCGCTACGTGGCCAAGTACACCATCAATCCCGCGATCGCCCACGGGATCGCCCACGAGGTGGGCTCGATCGAGCCCGGCAAGCTCGCGGACCTGGTGCTCTGGAAGCCGGCCTTCTTCGGGGTGAAGCCGGAGATGATCCTCAAGGGCGGGCTGATCGCGGTGGCCGCGATGGGCGATCCCAACGCGTCGATCCCCACGCCGCAGCCGGTGCGCTACCGTCCGATGTTCGCCTCGTTCGGAGGCGCGGTGCAGTCGACCTCGGTCACGTTCCTCTCGCGCGCCGCGCTGGAGGACGGCGTGGCGGCCCGGCTCGGCCTCCGCAAGACGACCGCCGCGGTGCGCGGCTGCCGGGGCCTCCGCAAGTCGGCGATGATCCACAACGACTACTGCCCCCGCATGGAGGTGGACGCCGAGACGTACGAGGTGCGCGCCGACGGCCAGCTCCTCACCTGCGAGCCGGCGCGCGTGCTCCCGATGGCCCAGCGCTACTTCCTGTTCTAGCCGCATGCAGGTGATCACCGAGGCGCCACGGGCGGTCCCGCCCGCGACCCTGGCCGGCAAGGCGCGCGACACGCTCCATCTCACGTGGGAGGAGCGGCGCTGGACCCGCAAGCGCGTCACCACCGCCGGCGGCCGGGAGCTGGCCCTGGCCCTGCCCACCGGCACCGTGCTCGATCCGGGGGCGGTCCTGCTCGTCGAGGACGACTGGTACCTCGTGGTGGAGGCCCGGCCCGAGCCGCTGCTCGCGATCTTCCCGGCCAGCCGCGAGGAGGCGCTGCGGCTGGCCTTCGAGGTGGGCAACCGCCACTTCACGCTCGCCTTCGAGGACGGCGCGCTGCTGGTCCCCGACGATACGGCCATGATCCAGCTCGCGACCCGGGCGGGCGCGCGCTGGGAGCGGCGCCAGGCGGTCTACACCCCGCTGGGCGGCGGCCCCGATGACTGATCCGCGGCTGCTCTCGCTGCTCCACTTCGCGGACAGCGCGCTGCCCACCGGGGGCTACGCGCACTCCTTCGGGCTCGAGCGCTACTGCCAGGCCGGGCTCGTCCGCGATCGGCACGGGCTCGAGCGCTTCCTGCAGACCCAGATCGAGGGCAGCGCGGGGCCGTGCGACGCCACCGCGGCGGCGGGCGCGCTCCGGGCCCTCGCGCGCGACGACGTGGCGGCCTGTCGCCGGCTGGACGACGAGCTGGACGCGATCAAGGTCGTGCGTGAGTTCCGCGAGGGCAGCCGCCAGATGGGCCGGCAGACGCTGCGGGTCGCCGCCACGCTCACCCGGGACGACCGCCTCGCCGCGTACCTCGGAGAGGTGGACGCGCGGCGCGCGCCCGGCCACCACGCGGTGGCCTTCGGCATGACCGCGGGCGTGCTCGGCTGGGAGCCGGTCTCGGCCGCCACTGCCTTCCTCTACTCGACCACCGCGCTCCTGGTCGGCGCCGCGCTGCGTCTGCTGCCGATGGGCCAGCTCGAGGGGCAGGGGGTGCTCTGGAGCCTGCACCCGGTCATCGAGCGCGCGGCCCGCGAGGCCGCGGAGCGCGCGCCGGGCGACCTCTGGAGCTTCACGCCCGGGCAGGACATCCAGGGCATGCTGCACGAGCGCATGGACGCGCGGCTGTTCCGCTCGTGAGCGCGCCCGGCGCGGTGCCCCGCCCGCTCAAGATCGGCATCGGAGGCCCGGTGGGCTCCGGCAAGACCGCGCTGGTGGAGACGCTCGCCCGGCGCCTGCGGGAGCAGATCGACATGGCGGTGATCACCAACGACATCTACACCCAGGAGGACGCCCAGTTCCTGGTGCGCCGGGGGGCGCTCCCGCCGGAGCGAGTGGTCGGGGTGGAGACCGGCGGCTGTCCCCACACCGCGATCCGCGAGGACGCCTCGGTGAACCTGGAGGCGGTGCACGAGCTGATGGCGCGCTTCCCGGGGCTCGAGCTCCTGCTGGTGGAGAGCGGCGGCGACAACCTCTCGGCCACCTTCAGCCCCGAGCTGGTCGACGCCACCATCTACGTGATCGACGTGGCCGAAGGCGACAAAATCCCTCGAAAAGGCGGGCCCGGGATCATGCGCTCGGACCTGCTCGTGATCAACAAGATCGACCTGGCCCCCTACGTGGGTGCCGACCTCGGGGTGATGGAGCGCGACGCCCGACGGATGCGAGGGGAGCGGCCCTTTGTCTTCACCAATCTCCGGGAGGGCCACGGCGCCGACGACGTGGTCTCCTGGATCCGACGCGACCTCCTCTTCGTCTCCTGACCGCGTCGACGCGGGCACCCGCGCCGGGCGCGACGGGTGGCTCCGCCTCGCCTTCGAGCGCCGCGGCCCGCGCACGGTGCTGACCGCGCGGCGCTTCACGCTGCCCCTGCAGGCGCTCGAGCCGATGGCGCTCGCCGACGACGGCGCCGCGTCGCTGCTGCTCCTGAACCCGACCGGCGGGATCCTGGGCGGCGACCGGCTCGAGACCGAGGTCGTGCTGGGCGCGGGCGCCCACGTGGTGCTCTCGACCCCGTCGGCCACCCGCGTGTACCGGAGCCCCGGGCCGCCCGCGATCCAGCGCATCACCCTGACCCTGGGCCCGGGCGCGGTGCTCGAGTGGCTCCCCGACCACCTGATCCCATCGCCGGGCGCCCGCCTGCGGCAGGCGACCGAGATCTCGATGGCGCCCGGGGCGACGCTGCTCTTCTGGGACGCCTGGGCGACCGGCCGGGCGGCCCGGGGCGAGGCGTGGGGCTTCGACCTGCTCGACACGGCGCTGAGCGCGCGCGATCCCGACGGCCTGCTCGTGCGGGAGCGTGCGGTGCTGGCCGGCGACGGGCGCCTCGACGGGCTGGGCGGCACCGACGGCTTCGGGTACGTGGCCACGCTGCTCCTCCTCGGACCCGATCGACCGGGCTGGCCCGGGCTGGCCGACGCGCTTCACGCCGCCCTGGCCTCGGCCGCGCCGGAATCCCGGGCCGGCGTGACCACGCTCGCCCGGGGCGGGCTCCTCGTCCGTGTCCTGGCGCCCCGCGCGCCGGCGCTGCTCGGCGCCCTGGCCGCCCTGTGGGCGCCCGCCCGCCGGACACTGCTCGAGCTGCCGCCGCTCCAGCTCCGCAAGCTCTGACCTGCCCACGATTCGGGCTGCTGCCCACCCCGTGGGCAGGGCGGCGGTCACGATCCCCGGGATCCACGGCCAAGCCACCATTTTGAGGCGCGAGAGAGTCGGGCACAGGCCTTGCTGCCGACGGAGATCGATCCCGCCGCGATCAGTGACCGGGATCGGGAGAGGCAACGGTGCCGATCGATCGACGCGCCTGGTCCCGCCTCGAGCCCGGTATCACCGGCGCTCCGGAAGGACGGGAAGCGGGCGAAGCACGACGGCGTATCCGGCCGTCGGCGGAAGGGGTTCGGCATGAGCACCAAGTCCGGGACGGAGACCTTCGACGACCTCGTGACCGCCACGCTGCCGTCCCTGGTGACCGAGGTCACGACTCAAGGCGGGCGCCTCTACCGCAGCATCATGGCGCGCGTGGAGCAGCCGCTGCTCCGACACGCGCTCGAGCTGTGCGGCGGTAACCAGCTGAAGGCGGCGAAGCTCCTCGGGATCAACCGGAACACGCTGCGCAAGCGGCTGCGGCTGCTCGGGCTCCTGCCCGCCGGCGCCGGCGGGAGCAAGGCGGGAGCCACCGCGCGACCGGCCTGATCTTTGCCCGCGGCCGCGGGGGCGCGGTAGACTGCGCTCCAGAGTGCGTCCTCGAGCCGCGGCGCTGGTCCTCTTCCTGGTCATCGTGGCCTGCGCGAGGGCGGGTACCCAGGTCGTCGCCGGCCTGCCGGCGCACCACGTTCCCGGCGGCGGCTTCCGCAACCTGAGCCCCGCCTTCGGCCGGCCATCGGCCTGGACCCGCTGGAGCTTCATCGGGCGCCGGGCCTGGCAGAGCCTCACCGCGCCGCGGGCCTTCGCCGCGCCCCGGGTGGCCAATGACGGCGCGGCGCTGCGTACGGCGCCCCCGCCCACCGCCATCACCTGGATCGGCCACGCCAGCCTGCTGGTGCAGGTGGATGGGCTCTCGATCCTCACCGATCCGCAGTGGAGCGATCGCGCCGGTCCCACCTCGTTCATCGGGGCCCGTCGCCTCTCGCCGCCCGGGCTCGCCTTCGAGCAGCTGCCCCGCATCGACGTGGTGGTGATCTCCCACGACCACTACGATCATCTCGATCTCCCCACCGTGAAGCGGCTGGCGTCGACCCACGACCCGCTCTTCCTGGTGCCGCTCGGGCTCGCGGCCTGGTTCCGCGACAACGGCATGCCCCACGTGGAGGAGCTCGACTGGTGGCAGGAGCGCGAGCATCGCGGGGTGCGCTTCGTGTGCGTGCCCGCGCAGCACTTCTCGCAGCGCTCCCTCTGGGACGCGAGCACGCGGCTGTGGGCCTCGTGGGTCATCGTCGGGCGCGAGCGGCGCCTGTACTTCGGGGGCGACACCGGTTACTTCGACGGCTTCGCGGAGGCGGGCCGCCGGCTCGGGCCGTTCGACGTCGCCGCGCTCGCCATCGGGGCCTACAGCCCGGCCTCCATCATGAAGTGGGTGCACACCACGCCGGAGGAGGCGGTCCAGGCCTTCCTGGACATGGGCGCGCGCACCATGCTCGGCATGCACTGGGGCACGTTCGACCTCGCGGATGAGCCCCTCGACGAACCTCCGGTGCGCATGCGGGCCGACTTCGAGCGCCGCGGCCTCGACCCCGCGCGGGCGTGGATCCCCAAGCTCGGGGAGACGCGGGCCTGGTGAGCGGATGCCCCAGCGGGTGCTGATCGTCGAGGACGAGCCGGACATCCTGGGCCTGCTCGTCTTCCACCTGGAGCGGGAGGGCTATCAGGTCACTCAGTCCCGGACCGGGCCCGAAGGCCTGCGCCTGGCGGTGGCCTCGCCGCCCGATCTGGTGCTGCTCGATCTCATGCTGCCGGAGATGGACGGCCTCGAGGTGTGCCGTCGTCTTCGCCAGGAGGTCGCCACGCGGGCCCTGCCCATCGTGATGCTGACCGCGCGCGGGGACGAGGTCGACCGGGTGCTCGGTCTCGAGCTCGGCGCCGACGACTACGTGGTCAAGCCGTTCTCGCCCCGCGAGGTGGTGGCCCGCATCCGGGCGGTGCTGCGCCGGATCCGTCCCGACGCGGCGACCGCCACCCTGATGCTGGGCCGCATCGCGATCGACTCCTACGGGCACCGGGTGACGGTGGACGGGGCCCCGGTCAGCCTGACCCGGAAGGAGTTCGACCTGCTTCGCGCGCTGGCGGAGGCGCGGGGCCGCGTGCTCTCGCGCGAGTACCTCCTGGGCCACGTGTGGGGCTACAGCGCGGCGGGCGAGATCGAGTCGCGCACCGTCGACGTTCACGTGCGGCGCCTGCGCCAGAAGCTGGGCCCGGAGGGGCAGCGCATCGGCACCGTGACCGGAGTGGGCTACCGGTTCGAGGTCGATCCGGCGGGGGCGTCCTGATGGGCGCGGTGCTGCGCATCATCCGGCGGAGCATCGCGCTCAAGCTGACGCTCACCCTGGTGGGCTTCGTGGCCATCTCCATCGCGGCGGCCGGCATCTACCTCGACCGCGCCCTGGAGGCCTTCGCGGTGGAGTCGCTCGAGACCCGGCTCGCCGCGCTCGCCGCGGTGCTGCAGGAGGAGGCGCGCGCCGCGCTGCTCGCGGGCGGGCCGGCTGCCCAGGACTTCGCCAACCGGGTGGCCCGCCCCACCGGCTCGCGGGTGACGCTCATCGCGCCCGACGGACGGGTGGTGGGGGAGTCGGATCGCAGCCTGGCCGAGCTGGCCGCGCTGGAGAACCACGCGAGCCGGCCCGAGGTGCGCGCGGCCCTGGCCGGCCGCCAGGGCCGCGACGTGCGCACCAGCACCACGGTGGCGGCCGCGCTGCTCTACGTGGCGGTGCCGGTGCGCGACGGCGAGCGCACGCTGGGGGTGGTGCGGCTGGCGCTGCCGCTGTCCGCGGTGACCCAGTCCTACGCCACGCTGCACCGGGTCATGCTGGGCGGCGGTGCGGTCGCGCTGGTCATCGCCCTCGGCATCGGCGTCTTCGTGGCGGGGCGGGTGACCCAGCCGGTGGTGGAGATGCAGTCGATCGCACGGCAGATGAGCGGGGGCAACTTCCTGGTCCGCGCGCCCACGCGCTCCACCGACGAGATCGGCACGCTCGGACGCTCGCTCAACGTCTTGGCCGGGCGCCTGCGCGAGAAGATCCAGGACCTGGAGCAGGAGCAGTCCAAGATCACCGCGATCCTCGACGCGATGGTCGAGGGGGTCATCGCGATCGACGGCCAGGAGCACGTCCTGCTCACGAACGAGCGGGCGCGGGCCATGTTCGGGCTGGTCGGCCTGCGCGCGGAGGGCAAGCCGTTCCTGGAGGTGATCCGCAACGCGGATCTCCACGAGATCTTCCGGGCGGTCCACTCCGGGGCCGAGGCGGGCGCGGTGCGGCGCGAGGTGCTGATCACCGGCCCCGTCACCCGCGCCATCGCCATCAGCGCGGTGCGGATGGCCGTCGGCCCCGACGGCCCCGGGGTGGTGCTGGTGCTCCACGACGTGACCGCGCTGCGCCAGCTGGAGCGAGTGCGAACCGAGTTCGTGGCCAACGTGAGCCACGAGCTGCGCACGCCGCTCACCGCCATCCAGGGCTATCTGGAGACCCTGCTCTCGGGGGCGCTGGAGGAGCCGGAGAACGCGCGGCGCTTCCTGGAGATCGTGCTGCGGCACAGCGAGCGCCTCGGACGTCTCCTCGACGACCTCGCCGACCTCTCCAACATCGAGCTCGGGAAGGTGACCCTGCGGCGCGAGGCGGTGCAGCTCGACGAGGCGGTGGCCGAGGTGCTCGCCATCATCGGGCCGCGCGCGGAGCGCTCGCGGGTGCGGCTGGGGGCGGACACGCCCGCGGACCTCCCCGCGGTGTTCGCGGACCGCGATCGCCTCTCGCAGATCCTCATCAACCTGGTGGACAACGCGGTCAAGTACACGCCGGAGGGCGGCGCGGTCACGGTGACCGCGCGGGCGGCCGCGGCCGGCATGGTGGAGACCGCGGTGGCCGACACCGGCATCGGCATCCCGCCCGCGGATCTGCCGCGGATCACCGAGCGCTTCTACCGCGTCGACAAGGCCCGCTCCCGCGAGCTGGGCGGCACCGGCCTGGGTCTCGCCATCGTCAAGCACCTGGTGATGGCGCACGGCGGGGAGCTGCAGATCGAGAGCCTCCCGGAGCAGGGCACCACCGTCCGCTTCACGCTGCCCGCCGAGCCGCCCCCCGCGTCCTGAGGGCGGGCCACGAGTCCCGCCCCTCGGTTGCGATCCGGTGGCCGCGGTGCTACACCTCGTAAGAGTGGACCGCAGCCCTCCGGTCGCTCGTTCGTCATCGGTGCGATGGCCCTTCCGTGATTTCATGACCTGGTCATGAGCGACTACGACCTGATCGTCATCGGCAGCGGACCGGCCGGTCACCACGCGGCCATCCAGGGCGCCAAGCTCGGCCGGCGCGTGGGGATCGTGGAGCGCCAGCCGATGCTGGGCGGCGTGTGCATGAACACCGGCACCATCCCCTCCAAGACCCTCCGAGAGGCGGTGCTCTACCTGTCGGGCGTGCACCAGCGGGGCTTCTACGGCGTCTCCTACCGGGTGAAGCCGCAGGTCACCATGCAGGACCTCATGTTCCGCTGCCACCACGTGATCCAGCGCGAGGTCGACGTGTACCGCGCCCAGTTCGCGCGCAACGGCGTGGACCTGCTCGAGGGCGAGGCCGCCTTCCAGGATCCCCACACGATCCTGGTCACCGGGACCGGGAGCCGCCATCTCTACCGCGCCGAGCGGTTCGTGATCGCCACCGGCACCGCGCCGGTGCGGCCGCGAGGGATGCCCACCGACCACGGCGCGGTGATCGACTCCGACGGCCTGTCCCGGCTGGGCGAGGTGCCGCGCAGCATGATCGTGGTGGGCGGCGGCGTGATCGGCATGGAATACGCGTGCATGTTCTCGACCCTCGGGGTCTCGGTGACGCTGGTGGACGGCCGGCACCGGCTGCTCGAGTTCCTCGACGGTGAGATCGTGGACGCCCTCGTCTACCACATGCGGAGCGCGGGGGTGACCTTTCGCCTGGGCGAGGTCGTCGAGGGGGTGGAGTTGATCGAGGGGCGGCGGGTGGTCGCCCACCTCGCGAGCCAGAAGCAGCTCCACGCCGACACCCTGCTCTCCGCCGCCGGGCGGCAGGGGAACACCGAGCACCTCAACCTGGGGGCGGCGGGGCTTCGACCCGACACCCGCGGCCGGCTCGCGGTGGACCGGGAGTTCCGTACCGCGGTGCCCCACATCTACGCGGCGGGCGACGTGGTGGGCTTCCCGAGCCTGGCCTCGGTCTCGATGGAGCAGGGGCGGGTGGCCTCCGCGAGCGCCTTCGGCGTGCCCAGCGTGACCGCGCCGACGCTCTTCCCGTACGGCATCTACACGATCCCCGAGGTGTCGTTCGTGGGCCGCACCGAGGAGGAGCTCACCGCGGCCCAGGTCCCCTACGAGGTCGGCATCGCCAACTACCGCGAGATCGCACGCGGCGGGATCATCGGCGACGCCATCGGCCGGCTGAAGCTCCTCTTCCACCGCGAGACCGGGGCGGTCCTGGGCGTGCACATCATCGGCGACGGGGCCACCGAGCTGGTCCACATCGGCCAGGCGGTGATCGCGCTCGGGGGGACCGTCCGCTACTTCGTCGACCACGTCTTCAACTACCCGACGCTGGCCGAGTGCTACAAGGTCGCGGCTCTCGCCGGGCTCAACAAGCTGCCGCTGGGGGGCGCCGCGATCGGCTAGCTCGGATCCGCACCAGGGCCACGCCCTGCTCGGCGAGCCACGTCGAGAGCCTGGCCGGCCTGCGCGACGCGCGGCTGGTCGGCTACGAGGGGCGGGACTCCGGGGCCATCAGGCCGTAGAGCCGGGACTGGGAGCGGACCGGGGGCGCCTCGGAGGACGCGAGCACCCGCCGGGAGCTGCCGTCGGGCTGGATCTCGCGGGCCTTCACGGTGTCGCTCAGCTGGACCTCGAGGACCTCTCGAATCTGGGATTGCAGTCGAGGATCGAGGATCGGGAAGGCCAGCTCCACGCGGTGGTCGAGGTTGCGGGGCATCCAGTCCGCGGAGGCCAGCCAGTACTCGGAGCGGCCGCCGTTGTGGAAGTAGAACGCGCGGGCGTGCTCGAGGTAGCGGTCGACGATGGAGATCACCCGGATGTGGTCCGAGAGGCCCGGCACCCCGGGGCGGAGGCAGCAGATCCCGCGCACGATCAGGTCGATCTGCACCCCGGCCTGGCTCGCGTCGTACAGCTCCTCGATCATGGTGCGGTCCACCAGGCTGTTCATCTTGGCCACGATGCGGGCCGGCTCGCCCCGGCGGGCGTTCTCGGCCTCTCGGCGCACGCGCTGCTGGAAGGCGTCGCGCATGCCGGTGGGGGCCATCAGCAGGTGGCGGAAGCGGCGGGGCCGGGTGTAGCCGGTCAGCATGTTGAAGAGCTCGGTCACGTCCTCGCCGATCGACTCGCGGCAGGTGAACAGGCTGAAGTCGCTGTAGATGCCGCCGGTGCGCACGTTGTAGTTGCCGGTCGCGAGGTGGCAGTAGCGGCGGATGCCGTCCGGCTCCTGCCGTACCACCAGGCACGCCTTGCAGTGGGTCTTGTGGCCGGGCAGCCCGTAGACCACGTGGGCGCCGACCTCCTCCAGGGCGCGCGCCCACCGGATGTTGGCCTCCTCGTCGAAGCGCGCCTGCAGCTCGACGAGCACCGCGACCTCCTTGCCGTTCTCGGCCGCGAGGGTGAGGGCCTGCGCGATCGGGGACGTGGGGCTCACCCGGTAGAGGGTCATCTTGATCGCGAGCACGCGCGGGTCGGAGGCCGCGTCGCTCACGAAGCGGGTGACCGCGTCGAAGGACTGGTAGGGATGGTGGGCCAGCACGTCGGCCGCGCGGATGGCGCTCCAGACCTCGGCGACACCCTCGAAGGCGGGGACCGGGCGCGGAGGCAGCGGCTGGTCCTTGAGCCTCGGCAGGTCCACCGCGTTGTAGAGATGGAAGAGGTCCGAGAAAGCGGTGAAGCCGGTGCCCGCGTAGAGGTCGTCGGGGGCGAGCTCCAGCTCGTCGACCAGGGTGGCCAGGAGCGTGGCGGGCAGATCGGCGTCGTACTGCAGGCGGACCGCGTCGCCCATGCGACGCTCCCGCACGCCCGCCTCCACGCTGGTGAGGAGATCGGCCGCGGTCTTGCGCGGCAGCGAGATCTCCGCGTCGCGCGTCACCCGGATCGCGTGGCAGGAGAGGATCTCGTAGCCGGTGTAGAGCGTGGGCAGCTGAAGACGGATGACGTCCTCCAGGAGCATGAACGCGTGCTGGCCCGCGGGGCCGGGCAGGGCCACGAAGCGCGGCACCACGTGTCCCGGGATGTGGACCACGGTCAGCGTGGCGTGCGGCAGCACGCTGGCGCCGACCGGGCGCACCGCGACCACCAGGCACATGGCCCGGTTGCCCAGGTGCGGGAAAGGATGCCCGGGGTCGATGGCCAGCGGGGTGAGCACCGGGAGGAGAGTGCGCCGGAAGTAGTCCTCCAGGAACCGCTCCTGCTCGGCGGTGGCCTCCTTGGGTCGGACCAGCCGGATCCCTTCCGAGGCCAGGATGGGCCCCAGCTCCTCCAGGAAGCAGCGATGCTGCGCCGCGACCAGCGCGTGGACCTTCTCCGCGATCGCGGACAGGACCGCGCTGGGGACGAGCCCGTCGGGTCCCGCGCTGGTGTCGCCCGCCCGGATGCGCCGCTTCAGCTCCGCCACCCGGACCATGAAGAACTCGTCCAGGTTCGAGCTGAAGATGGCCAGGAACTTCACCCGCTCGAGAAGCGGGACCGTGGGGTCCTGGGCCTCCTCGAGCACCCGGCGGTTGAATTCGAGCCACGAGAGCTCGCGGTTGACGAACGCGTCGGGCGGAAATGGCGCTGGCATGGCGGAAGTTTCTTCGGACCTCTGCCGGGGGTCAAATCACGGGCTCACTACGAGCCCCCGCGGGGACCCGAGGCCCGAATTCTAACAGGGTTTCAGCCAGTTGGCGAGCGACGGCGCCGCGCCACCTCGTGCAGCAGGACCCCGTCGCGCACCCCGCGGGTGCAGATCACGAGATGCAGATACCCGCCCGCGATCATGACGTCCTCGATCACCATCGCCCCCGCCAGCACGATGTCCGAGCGCTCGGCCTTGAGCCCGCGGATCTTCCGGCGCGCTCGCGAGGACAGCGCCTCCACCCGCTCTCGCACCGCGGTCACGTCGGACTGGCTCAGCACGAGGCCGTGCCGGTGCTTGCGCTCGCCCGGGTTCGCGCGGAGGTGGATGCTGGCCAGCGTCCGCACCGTGCCGCCGAGGCCGACCAGGATCTCGCCCCGGTCCGCGGCGGGGAGCGCGGCGTCGAGCCGGGCGCGGATCTCCGTCCGCAGCACCCGCAATTCCTGGGGCGTGGGCGGGTCGTGGCGGAAGAACCGCCTGGTGGTGCGCACCGCGCCGAGCGGGAGGCTCGCGGTGGAGATCACGCGCCGGTGCCGGATGCGGCTCAGCTGCAGGCTCGAGCCGCCCAGGTCGAGCACCATGCCCTTGACGAAGGGCAGGCTGTCGAGCGCCGCCATCACCCCGAAGCGAGCCTCGTCGCGCGCGCTCAGCACCTGCACCTCGATGCCCTCGTTGCGCCGCAGAGGATCGAGCAGCCGCTCGCGGTTCTGCGCGTCCCGCACCGCGGAGGTGGCGATGGCCACCACCCGCGCGCTCCGGCTCTCCGGCGCGTGTCGCGAGAAGAACCGATGGACCGCGCGGAGGGTCCGGTCCACCGCGGGGCGGGGCAGGGTGCCGGGGGCGCCGCCGCCGAGGCGGGTGGGCACGCGCTCCTGGGCCAGCACCCGGAAGCCGGTGCGCGGCCGGATCTGGGCGAGCAGGAACCGGACGGCGGTGGAGCCCAGGTCGACGATCGCGACCAGGTCGGAAACGGTCTTCTTCCGCGCCACGAGGCCGGTCAGGGCGTGCCGATCGACCTCAGGATCCTGGGCTTCACGAACCAGAGGAGCTGTCCGGGCATGGAGGGGCCGTCGGGGAGGTGCACGAGCGCCGCGCCGCCCTTCTTGAAGGCGAAGCGGCCATCGCCCTGGTGCATCCCGAGCAGGTGCGCGAGCAGGCCCGACAGGGTCGGCTCGTGCCCGACCAGCGCGATGCTGGCGTCGGGGCGGTACTTCTTGAGCGCGGTGACCAGGACGTCGACGTCGTCCTGGCCGAGCGCGGGCTCGATGCGCGGAGTGATCCGCTCGAAAGCGGCGGCCGCGATCTCGCCGGTGGCCCGCGCCCGGGTGAGGGGGCTCGTGAGCAGCACGTCCGGGCGGTCGGCGATGCGGGCCAGCCCGCGCGCGGCCCGGCGGAAGCGCTCGCGCCCCCGCTTCGTGAGCGGCCGGTCGTGGTCGCGCCGGCCGTCGGTGCCGGTGCGCACCGCGGGGGCGTGCCGGATCAGGAGGAGCGTCATCGCCCGACCCGCCATCGGCTACGCCGCTCCCGACCAGGCCTTGCGGCCGCGCCGCTCGAGCTTGGGCCACCGGCGGTCGAACGCGGCCCGCATCTTCTTGCGCCGCTTCCGCTGTCGTCCGATGAGCTGCTGCTCGAGCGCATGCGCTCCTTCGCGGCCGTCGATGACGTCGTGCAGATACTCCTCGATTACCACGGCGTCCTGGTGTTCTCCAAGAATGTCCTGGACGCGCTTGGCCTGCTCCACGAAGCGATCCGCCGGCCGCCCCACCGCGCCGGCGGCCAGCTCCGCGGCGTAGCGCGCCCGCTTCACCTTGACGCGCACCTCGTGCAGCTCGGCCGCGCTCGGCCGCGCGGGCAGCCGCTTCACCGCGCGGCGGACCTTCTTCCACTGGAGCGCGGCGGACTCCGGGAGCGAGACCGCGAGCGGCCGGCGCGGGGCCCGGCCGAGGACGGTCTTGAGCCGGCTCATCAAGCGCGGGTAGCGCGCGCTGTCCAGGGTGGCGAGCAGGTGGTCCCAGGCGTGCGCGCGATCGATCTCGAGCCGTCGCAGGAGGCGGGCGCCCGGCCTGCGCGCGGCGCCGGAGAGCTCGCCGACCTCGGCCGCCACGTAGCTGGTCACGAGGTCGACGTCCCGCACCGCCCCGAGCGCGGCGCCGAGCCAGTCGAGCTCGCGGCGGAGGCCGTCGACCACCCGTGAGCCCAGGATCTCGCGACCGGCGCGCAGCGTAGCGCGCAGCCGGCGCACCGCGACCCGCATCCGCCTCAGCTCCTCCGGATCGCGCCCGATGCGCACGCCCGGCTCGCGCGCCAGAAGCGCCTCGAGCTGCGCCTGGAGCGCGGTCATGATCGGGGCCGGGGTGGCGCCGTCGGAAGGCATGGCTACCGGTACCACGGCCGGCCGCGCCTCCGCCAGCCGCCCAGGGCAGCCCGCAGGTGACCCATCGAGGCGGCCTATGGATTCAAGAGGCAGGATCGGGCGTTTGAATTGGACCTTTCCGGTCGAACCCGTACCATTACGCTCGCTCGGGAGCGGTCCGGCCCGACCAATTCAAGGAGGGGGATCCATGGAGCGACGGGCGTTTCTGAAGACGGGAGCGGCTCTTGCGGCGACGGCCGGCCTCGGCCGGTGGGCGCCGGCCCGAGCGGCGCAGCCCGGCGAGATGAAGTGGCGCGCCTTCGAGGTGGTCACGCGCGCGGAGGTGGCCAACCCCACCGGGCCCACACGGGTCTGGCTGCCGCTGCCGCTTCAGAGCGACACCAACTACATGAAGAGTCTCGGGCAGACGTGGACCGGCAACGCGACGGCGGCGCGCGTGTACCGCGACGAGAAGTACGGCGCGGGCATCCTCTACGCGGAGTGGGCCGCCGGTGAGTCCGCCCCCGCCATCGAGGTCACCACGCGGTTCGCGACCCGCGACCGCTTCGTCGACGTCACGAGGCCCGGCAGCAATCCCGCGCCGGAGGACCGGAGCACGCTCTCCCGGTACCGCGAGGGCTCGAAGCTGGTCCGCACCGATGGCATCGTCAAGAAGACCTCGCAGCAGATCACCAAGGGCGTGGACGGCGACGTGGAGAAGGCGCGCGCCATCTACGAGTGGATCGTGGACAACACGTTCCGGGACCCGAAGGTCCGCGGCTGCGGGGTGGGCGACATCCGGGCGATGCTCGAGACCGGCAACCTGGGCGGCAAGTGCGCCGATCTCAACGCGCTGTTCGTGGGCCTGGCCCGCGCGGCGGGCCTGCCGGCCCGCGACGTGTACGGGGTACGGGTGGCGGACTCGGCGGAGTTCAAGTCGCTCGGCAAGAGCGGCGACATCACCAGGGCCCAGCACTGCCGCGCCGAGTTCTACGCGGCCAGCTACGGCTGGATCCCGGTCGACCCCGCCGACGTGCGCAAGGTGGTGCTGGAGGAGCGGGGCGGCATCCCGCTCGACGATCCGACCACCAGGAAGGCGCGGGCGAAGCTCTTCGGGCAGTGGGAGATGAACTGGCTGCCCTACAACTACGCGCACGACGTCCGGCTGCAGGGCTCGAAGGAGGACGCGGTGGCGTTCCTCATGTACCCGCAGGCCGAGACCGGCGAGGGTCGCAAGGACAGCCTCGACCCCGACACCTTCAAGTACAAGATCACCTCGCGCGAGCTGGGGGCCTGATCCGGGGCGCGCCTCCGGGCGCGCCCGCCGTCTTCGCCTAAGCCCCCGGGGATCACCCCCGGGGGCTTCGTGCGTCCGGGCCCCGCCGGGCCGAGCATCGTTTACCCAGGATTTACTCCGGCGTCATCGTTCCGTAACCCCGCGGGCGCACCATCCGCCCATGACGACCAGAGTGCACGCGGGGGTCGATCCGACGGTGGGAAGTCGCCGGATGGTGGACCGCACGGGATCGGGCGAGGGGCGCGCCGGCAAGGTGCTGGTGGTCGAGGACGAGGCCGACGTCGCGGAGATGATCCGCTACAACCTCGGCCGGGAGGGCTACGAGGTCCGCCTCGCCGCGACCGGCACCGACGCGCTCCGGCAGGTCAAGGAGGTGCGGCCCGACCTGATCCTGCTCGACATCATGGTGCCGCATCTGAACGGCTGGGAGATCTGCCGGCGCCTCAGGCAGGACCGGGAGACGCAGGCCATCCCGGTCATCATGGTGACGGGCCGGGTCGAGGAGGGCGACAAGGTCCTCGGCTTCGAGATGGGCGCCGACGACTACGTGACCAAGCCGTTCTCGCCGCGGGAGCTGGTGGCGCGGGTGCGCGCGGTGTCCCGCCGGGGCCGCCCCGGCGAGGAGCAGGCCAACCAGCCGGTCCGGGCCGGCGACCTCGAGATCGACCGCCAGCGCTTCGAGGTGAAGATGAAGGGCCGCCTCGTGGAGCTGACCCGCAAGGAGTTCGATCTCCTGTCGGCGCTGGTCCGGTCTCCGGGCCGGGTCTTCGGGCGCGAGGAGCTGCTGGATCTGGTCTGGGGCCAGGACGGCTTCGTGGAGCCACGGACGGTCGACGTCCACGTCGCTCGTCTCCGGGCGAAGTTCATCGCGGCCCGGACGCCCGAGCCGGGCATCGAGACCGTCCGTGGAGTCGGCTACCGATTCCGCGAGCAGGCGTGAGTGCCGATCCGGCCTGACCGCTTCCCGAAAGAGGAGAGCGCGATGAAGAGCCCGACGAAGTTCCTCGTGATGCTGCTGGCCCTGGCGCTGCTCGTGCCGGCGGCGCCGGCGGACGCCCAGATGCTGATGAACGGGGCGGGGGCCACGTTCCCGTACCCGATCTACTCGAAGTGGTTCGAGGAATACATCAAGGTCGACCCGGAAGTCCGCTTCAACTATCAGTCGATCGGCAGCGGCGGCGGCATCCGGCAGATCACCGAGCGGACGGTGGACTTCGGGGCGTCGGACGGCCCCATGACCGACGAGCAGCTGCAGAAGGCGCCCGGCCCGCTGCTCCACATCCCGACCGTGCTGGGCGCGGTGGTGGCCACCTACAACCTGCCCGGCAACCCGCAGCTCGCCTTCACCGGGCCGGTCCTGGCCGACGTCTTCCTGGGCAAGATCACCAGGTGGAACGACGATCGGATCAAGGCCCTCAATCCGTCGGCGTCGCTGCCCGACCAGCCGATCGTGGTGGTGCACCGGTCCGACGGCAGCGGGACCACCTACATCTGGGTCGACTACCTCTGCAAGATAAGCCCGGACTGGGAGAAGGCGGTGGGCCGGGGCACCTCGGTGAAGTGGCCGGTGGGCCTGGGCGGCAAGGGCAACGAGGGGGTGGCCGGGCAGGTGAAGAACGCGCCCGGTGCGCTCGGGTACGTGGAGCTCGCCTACGCGGTCACCAACAAGCTGCCGGCGGCACGCATCCAGAACCAGGCCGGCAAGCTGATCGAGCCCACCATCGAGAGCACCACCGCGGCGGCCGCCGCGGCGGCCAAGAGCATGCCGGCCGACTTCCGGGTGTCGCTCACCAACCCGAATGGCGCGGACGCCTATCCCATCGCGAGCTTCACCTGGCTGCTCGTCTACAAGGACCAGCCCAACGAGGCCAGGGGCAAGGCCCTGGCGAGGTTCCTGTGGTGGGCGATCCACGACGGTCAGAGGCATCCCGCCGCGCTGCTCTACGCGCCGCTGCCGGCGCCGGTGGTGAAGCAGATCGAGGCGACGCTCAGGCAGATCACCTGTTCCGGCAAGCCGATCCTGGCGGCCAAGTAGCGTGGCGATCGACTCGCTCGCGGCGGCAGGGACCGGCGCCCGGCCGTCCCGGCCGCCGCGCGCGGTCAGCCGGGGCCGCCGCGGCCTCGGCGATCGCCTCTACCGAGCGCTGATCCTGGCCTCGGTGTGGGCGGTGCTGATCCTGGCGGTGGGGCTGGCGGCGGCGCTGTCGTGGGAGTCGTGGCCCGCGATCCGCGCCTTCGGGCTGCGCTTCCTCGTCACCTCGCACTGGGATCCGGTGGCGGGCGAGTTCGGCGCGCTGCCGTTCATCTACGGGACGCTGGTCTCCTCGCTCCTCGCGCTGCTGATCGCGGTGCCGCTCTCGCTGGGGGCCGCGATCTTCCTCGCCGAGCTGGCACCGGCCTGGATCCGGCCGCCGGTGGCGTTCCTGATCGAGATGCTGGCCGCGGTGCCCAGCGTGGTGTACGGCCTCTGGGGGATCTTCGTGCTGGTGCCGTGGCTCCGCGACTGGGTGCAGCCGCCGCTCGGCCGGGCCCTCGGCTTCCTGCCGCTGTTCCAGGGGCCGCCCTACGGCATCGGCATGCTGGCCGCGGGCCTGATCCTGGCGATCATGGTCGTGCCCTACATCACCTCGGTGAGCCGCGAGGTGCTGCTCGCGGTGCCGGGCTCGCAGCGCGAGGCCGCGCTCGGGCTCGGGGCCACCCGGTGGGAGACCACCCGGATCGCGGTGCTCCGCTACGGGCGCTCCGGCCTCATCGGAGCCATCCTGCTGGGGCTGGGCCGCGCCCTGGGGGAGACCATGGCGGTGACGATGGTCATCGGCAACCGGCCCGAGATCGCGGCCTCGCTGTTCGCGCCCGGCTACACGATGGCGAGCGTGCTGGCCAACGAGTTCACCGAGGCCACGTCGGACCTCTACGTCTCGGCGCTGGTGGAGATCGGCCTCCTGCTGCTCGTGGTCACGGTCCTGGTCAACGGCCTGGCCCGGGTGCTGGTGTGGACCGTGGGAGCGGCGCCCGCGCGGGGCGGTCGCGCGTGAGCCCCGGCGGGCGGCGCCTGGTCAGCTCCGCGGTGGGCGGCCTCACCGCCGCGGCCGCCATCCTCGTGGTGTGCCCGCTGCTGCTCATCTTCGGGTTCCTCCTGTACCAGGGGGTCTCCGCGCTGAATCCCGACTTCTTCCTCCACCTGCCGAAGCCGGTGGGCGAGGCGGGGGGCGGCGTGGCCAACGCCATCGTGGGCAGCCTGATCGTGATCGGCCTCGCGGTGGCGGTGGGCCTGCCGATCGGGATCCTGGGCGGCGTGTACCTCGCGGAGTCGAGCGACCGGCGGCTGCCGTGGGCGCTTCGCTTCGTGGCGGACGTCCTGAACGGGATGCCCTCGATCGTGTTCGGCATCTTCGCCTACACGGTGGTGGTGATCCCGATGCGCCGCTTCTCCGCGCTCGCGGGCGGCTTCGCGCTGGGCCTGATCCTGATCCCGATCGTGCTGCGCATCACCGAGGAGATGGTGCGCCTGGTGCCCAGCGCGCTCCGGGAGGCCGGCCTCGGGCTCGGCCTGCCGGAATGGATGGTCAGCCTCCGGATCGTCATTCCCGCCGCCCGCGCCGGCATCATCACCGGGGTCATGGTGGCGGTGGCGCGGATCGCGGGCGAGACCGCGCCGCTGCTGTTCACCGCGCTCGGCAACCGCTTCTGGCACCGGGGGCTCGATCAGCCGATCGCGACCCTGCCGCTGCAGATCTACGCGTACGCGATCGCGCCCTACGACGACTGGCACCGCCAGGCGTGGGCGGGCGCGCTCGTCCTGATCACGCTGGTGTTCCTGGCGAGTCTGGCCGCGCGGGTGGCCACGCGAGGCCGGACCCTTGCCCGGTGAGGTGACCATGGGAGACGGCCTCTACGTCAACGGCCTGCGGGCCTGGTTCGGGGACACCCTCGTGCTCAAGGGGGTGGACCTCACGGTGGCCCCGAACGCGGTCACCGCGATCATCGGCCCGTCCGGCTGCGGCAAGTCCACCTTCATCCGCTGCCTGAACCGCATGCACGAGACGGTGCCGGGGGCGAAGGTGGCGGGGCAGGTGCTGCTCAACCGCGAGGACCTCTACGCCCCGGGAGTCGACCCGGTGGACGTGCGCCGGCGCATCGGCATGGTGTTCCAGAAGGCGAACCCGTTCCCGACCATGTCCGTCTTCGACAACGTGGCCGCCGGCCTGCGCCTCGGGGGCCTGCGCCGGAAGTCGCAGCTGCAGGAGTCGGTGGAGCGGGCGCTCCGCCACGCCGCCCTCTGGGACGAGGTGAAGGACGACCTCGACAGGTCGGGGGTGAGCCTGTCGGGCGGCCAGCAGCAGCGCCTCTGCATCGCGCGGGCCCTCGCGGTGGATCCGCAGATCCTCCTCATGGACGAGCCGTGCTCGGCGCTCGACCCCATCGCCACCGGCAAGATCGAGGAGCTGATCCACGACTTGAAGAAGGAGCTGACGATCGCCATCGTCACCCACAACATGCAGCAGGCGGCGCGGGTCTCGGAGTGGACCGGTTTCTTCCTGCTGGGGGAGCTGGTGGAGTTCGGGATCACCAAGGAGATGTTCACCACTCCCGGGGCCACGCGCACCGAGGACTACATCACCGGCCGGTTCGGGTAAGGGGTCGCCCATGCAGCGACATTTCCACGAGGAGCTGGAGGCGCTCAAGCAGACCTTGCTCGCGATGGGCGGGCTGGTCGAGGACCAGATCCGCCGGGTGATGAAGGCGCTGCTGGAGCGCGACGACGTGATGGCCCAGGAGGTCGTCGAGCGCGACCGCCAGGTCAACACCTACGACGTGGAGGTCGACGAGCAGTGCGTGAGCCTGCTCGCCCTCTACCAGCCCGCCGCGGGGGACCTGCGCTTCATCACCACCGCCATGAAGATCGTCACCGACCTGGAGCGCATCGGGGACCAGGCGGTGAACATCGCCCAGCGGGTGCTCGAGCTGAACCGGGAGCCCCAGCTCAAGCCCTACATCGACCTGCCGCGCATGGCCGAGCAGGCGCAGCGGATGGTGAAGGAGAGCCTGGACGCCTTCGTGGCCCGTGACACCGCGCTGGCCCGCCAGGTCTGCGGGGAGGACTCGGAGGTCGACCTCCTGAAGGAGCAGATCTTCCGGGAGCTGCTCACCTTCATGATGGAGGACCCGCGCACGATCCCGCGGGCGATCCGGCTGATCCTGATCTCCCGCTTCATGGAGCGCGTGGCCGACCACGCAACCAACATCGCGGAGATGGTCGTGTACCTGGTCGAGGGCAAGATGGTCCGGCACACGCTGGCCTGAAACGCTCGTTGTGTATACTGCAGGTGTGAGTCCGGATCGTCGGTATCAGCTCCAATCCGAGGACGCCAACCGGCGCCTCGACGCCCTCCTCGAGCAGCTGCGGGTCCCCGAAGCCGCCTGGCCGCTCTACGCGGAGATGCTCACCACCGCGCTCAAGATGTACGAGGACGGCACCGGGGTGGCCGATCTCAAGATCGCCAACAACGCGTTCAAGGAGATCCGCTACGGCTTCAAGGTCTTCGGCCCGTGGCGCACCGTGCCCAAGGTCACCGTGTTCGGCTCGGCCCGGACGCCGCGCGAGCACCCGATCTCGGAGCAGGCCCACGCGTTCGGTAAGCGCATCACCGGGGCCGGGTGGATGGTGATGACCGGCGCGGGCGGCGGCGTGATGAGCTCGGCCCAGGAGGGCGCGGGCGGGGAGCGCTCCTTCGGTCTCAACATCCGGCTGCCCTTCGAGCAGGAGGCGAACCCCTGGATCGCCTCCGATCCGAAGCTGATCCGCTTCAAGTACTTCTTCACCCGCAAGCTGTTCCTGGTGCGCGAGGCGCACGCCATGACGTTCCTCCCCGGGGGCTTCGGCACCGCGGACGAGGCCTTCGAGGCGCTCACCCTGATCCAGACCGGAAAATCCCCGGTGCTGCCCCTGGTGATGCTGGACGAGCCGGGCGGGACCTACTGGAAGAGCTTCGACGCCTTCGTGCGACGCGAGATGGTGGGCCGCGGGATGGTGAGCCCCACCGATCCCGACCTCTACCGCGTCACCGACGACGTGGAGGTGGCCGCCGCGGAAGTCGAGGGGTTCTACCGCAACTACCACTCGCAGCGCTACGTGCGGGACTCGCTGGTGCTGCGGATGCGGCATCTCCTCCCGGAGACGACGCTGGCGGAGCTGAGCGCGGCGTTCACCGACATCCTGGACGGCCCCGCGGTGCAGACGCCCGGCCCGGTGCAAGGGGAGGGGGACGAGCTGCCCGATCTGCCGAGGCTCGTGCTGCCGTTCAACCGCTCCGGGTTCTCGCGGCTGCGCAGCCTGATCGACACGGTGAACGCGTCGGCCTGACCCGCATTCCAGCCGGTGAACGCGTCGGCCCGACGCGTTCTCCGCCTCCCGCCTACTCCGGCTCCTCGCGCTCCTCGGTGGTCTGGCACGCGGTGCAGACCCACGTGCGCAGCAAGGTGACGCGCTTGGGATCGCGCCTGAGCGTCCACGGCATCAGCTTGCGGGCGCCGCAGCGCGGGCACACCTCGGTCGGCTGACCCGGCTGCACCTCGTGCGGGAGCCACGGGATCTTGGGCTTCATGCGCGGGATTATACCCGACCCACCCGCCGCGGTGAGTGTCGCGTGACGTCCCGTCAGCCCTGGAGGAGCCGCTCCACGTCTTCCCGGGCCCGCCCGACCCGGTCCCACGCCAGGAACGTGCGGCGCAGGGCCGCATCGGGCAGGCGCGCGACGAGCTCGTCGAGCGTCTGGGCGGCCAGCCGCGCCGCCCCCGCCGCCTCCTCCATCCGGCCGGCCGCCCCCTCGGCCCGGGCGAGCAGGTGGGCGGTTTGCCACGTCAGGTTCGGATAGGCCATCCGCCGCGCGAGGGCCAGGGCCGCCGCGAGCTCGCCGCGGGCCTCGGCGGGCTGCCCGGCGTCGAGAAGGACCTGGCCCCGCAGGCCGAGGGCCCGCGCCTCGTACTTCATCGACCCGGTCTCGCGCGCCTGCCGGAGCACCCGGTCCGCATGCTCGAGGGCGCGAGCGGAGTCGCCGGTCACGATCAGGGCCTCGCTGAGATAGGCGTTGAGATGGAGCGACCACCGCCAGCGGTGCGCGCCGAAGGCGGACTTCACCACGCGCTCGTATGTCTCTTCCATGAGGGCCAGGGCCCGACGCGGATCGCCGAGATTGAGCTCGTCGAGGCCCAGGTTGATCAGGGAGCTGACCTCGACGTTGGCATTCCGGGCCGTGCGGCCGATGTCGGCGGCCTCGCGGTTGTACTCGGTGGCGCGGCGGAAGTCGCCGAGCTCCTGGTAGAACCAGCCGAGGGAGTTGGTGAGCCGGCCCACGATGAACGAGTTGTTGCGGTCGCGCCCCTTGGCGAGCCCATCGTCGATGGTGGCGAGCGCCTCCACGTACTGCCCGAGGCCGATCTGGCTCAGGCAGATGAAGGCCCCCGAGATCATGTCCGAGAGCCCGTCGCTGACCTCCCGCGCGGCGACCACCGCCTGGCGGCTCGTCTCGATGGCCCGGGCGAACTCGCCCCGCCAGTTGGCGTGCGCGCCGAGCCATGTGAGGTTGGTCGCCACCGTGTCGCCATAGCCGTTGGCCCGCGCGATGCCGAGCGACTCCTCGAAGAGGCGGTCGCCCTCCGCGGGGTTGCCCTCCGCCTGCGAGGCCAGGCCGAGGTAGGAGAGGCTGCGCGCCAGGAGGTGCTGATCCCCGGTCTCCCGGCCGATCGCGAGGGCCTCCTGGGCAAAGCGCCGGCACTCCTCGATGCCCTCGTTGCGGAAGGTGAGGAACTGGGAGTAGGAGATCTCGACCACCGCCTCGCCCTCGCGCACCCGGTCGCGCGCCCCGCGCGCCACCTCCCGCATGTGCTCGAACTCCGTGATGGAGTCTGCGTACCGGGCCAGGTGGCGCAGCGCGTCGCCTCGCCGGTGGTGGACCTCGACGATCCGGGCGGGGGACAGCGGCGGAGTCACCTGCGCGCCGGCCTCGAGGGCGCGCGCGTAGAAGTCCAGCGCGGAGGTCAGCGCGTGGGCCGCCTTCGCCCGGTCGCCCGAGCGGACGAGGTAGGTGAACGCCTTCTCCCAGTCGCCCCCGTTCTGGAAGTGGTGAGCGAGCTCCTCCGCGTGGTCCGCGAGGCGGTCGGCGTAGATCTCCTCGATGGCGAGGCCCACCGCGCGGTGCAGCTCGCGCCGCCGCTCCTTGAGCAGGCTCTGATAGGCCACGTCCTGGATGAGGGCGTGCTTGAAGACGTAGGCCGGCTCGGGAGCGAGGCCGAGCTCGTAGATGATCTCGAGCTCCTTCAGCTCGGCGAGGAGCTCGGTGAGCCGCTCCGCGAGCCCGGCCACGCGCTGGAGGAGCCGGCCGAGGAACTGGCGTCCGATGACCGAGGCCAGCTGCACGGTGCGCTTGCCGTCCTCCCCCAGCCGATCGAGGCGGGCCATGATGATGCCCTGGATCGTGTCCGGCACGTTGAGGGGGCCCGCCCCCTCCGCGATCCGATACCCGTCGCCGTCCCGCCGCAGGACCCCGAGGTCCAGCAGGGTCTTGGTGACCTCTTCGATGAAGAGCGGCACGCCTTCCGCCTTCTCCAGCAGCGCCTCGCGCAGCGCGGGCGGGAGGCCGGCCGCCCCGAGCACGTGCTCGGCCATGGCCACCGAGTCGGCCTCCGAAAGCGCGTGCAGGGTGAGGGCGGTGTGAAAGCTACGGCCCGGCACCGGCGGCGTGTAGCCCACGCGATAGGTGAGGATCAGCATCAGGGGCACGCTGGCCATCGCGTCGGTCATCGAGGCGAGGTACTCCTCGGTGCCCGCGTCGATCCAGTGCAGGTCCTCGAACACCAGCACCAGCGGGCGCAGGCGCGCGCCCCGGAGGGACAGCGTCCGGATGGCCTCGAAGCACTTCTGGCGCCGCGCACTCGCCTCCATGTCGAGAACCGCGCGGTCGCCCGGATCGACGGACAGGAGGTAGCGGACGTACGGAATGTGAGCCTCGATCTGGCCCATGCGGCGCATGCCGTGCTCGACCTTGGCGATGATCTCGGGCTCGCCGTCCAGCTCCTCGACGCGGAAGTTGAGCCGCAGCTGATCGATGAGGGGTAGAAACGGAATGGACTGCCCGAAGGAGACACACTGGCCTTCCAGCCAGGTGGCCCGGGCGTCGGTCTCGGTGACTGCCCGTCGGAATTCGAGCAGGAGACGCGACTTGCCGATGCCCGCGTCGCCCGCGAGGGACACGATCTGGCCGTGGCCGCGCTTGACCTGCTCGAAGCGCTCGAGGAGGACTTCTAGCTCCCGGGCGCGGCCCACCAGCGGGGTCAGGCCGCGCTCGACCGCAGCGTCGAGACGTGAGCGGCGGGCGTGCGCGCGCAGCACCTCGAACGCGTGCACCGGCGCGCGGCCCTTCACCGCGATCTCCCCCAGGTCGAGGGTCTCGAAGAAGCCGGCGATCGCGGCATGGGTCGCTTCGCTCACCACCACGCTGCCGGGCCGGGCCGTTTGCTGCAGGCGCGCGGCGAGGTTGGTGGTGTCACCCACCGCGGTGTAGTCCATCCGCAGGTCGTCGCCGATCTTGCCCACGACCACCGGGCCGGTATGCAGCCCGATTCGCATCTGCAAGTGGCGTCCGCCCTGGCCCTGCAGCTCGCGATCGTAGTCGCGCAGCGCGCGCTGCACCGCGAGGGCCGCGTGGACGGCGCGGCGCGGGCTGTCCTCGTGGGCGATGGGGGCGCCGAACAGCGCCATCACCCCGTCCCCGGTGTACTGGTTGATGGTGCCCTCGAAGCGGTGGATCTCCGCGGTGATGAGCTCGAAGCACCGGTTGACGATCCGGTGCACGTCCTCCGGATCGAGCTTCTCGGCCATGGTGGTGAAGCCCGCGATGTCGGCGAAGAGCACCGTGACCTGGCGCCGCTCGCCCTCGAGCGCGGAGCGCGAGCGCAGGATCTTGTCCGCGAGATGCCGGGGGGTGTAGGCCGCGGGGGCGGGGGACGCGCCGGGATTCGGGTGGGGGGCGGCGTCGGGTGCGACGGCGGCGCGCGGCGGGGCCGCGGCCTCGCCGACGCGGCGGCCGCACGCCCCACAGAATCGGGCCTCCGGGCGGAGCGCGGAGCCGCAGCTCGCGCAGACCGCCTCGAGCGGGGCACCGCACTGGTCGCAGAAACGGTTCGCGGCCGGGTTCTCGGCCCGACAGGCCCCGCAGCGCATGCCTATCAGTATCACGCCCCGCGACGATGCGCTAAGCTCGCCCGGTGTCCGGCCCGTACGTGATCCTCCTCGCCGCCAACCTGGTCTTCGCCACCGGCTACGCGGTGAGCCGGATCGTCCTCGCCGACGTCGGGCCGGCCACTCTCGGCCTGGCCCGCGTGCTGATCGGCGGCGCGCCGCTCCTGGCCTGGGCCGCGTGGCACGAACGGAGCGCTCCGCGTCGCCGGTGGACCGTCGGCGACCGGGTGCGGGTCGCGTTCATGGGCGTGGTGGGGTTCGCGCTCGCCTTCGCCCTCGGCAACTGGGGGCTCGCCCGCTCCACCGCGAGCAATGCCGCGCTCCTGATCACCGTGGAGCCGACCACGCTGCTGGTGCTGGCGCCGCTCCTCCTGGGCGAGCGTCTGTCGGGCCGGGAGACCCTCGGCGCGGTGCTGACCCTCCTGGGCGCGGTGGTGGTGGTGGTCGACGGCGTTCCCGGGCTCACCCGCTCCCTCATGCCGCACTGGCGGGGCGACCTGCTCCTGATCCTCTCCGGCGTCGCGTACGCGGCCTATTCCCTCCTGGGCCAGGGTGTCCTGACCCGGCATCCGGTGGCGCGGGTCACCGCCCACTCGGTGGTGTGGGGCGCGGTGTCGATCGCGCCGCTCGCGGCGCACGAGTGGCACGCCGGCCCGCCGCCCGCGTGGACGGCCACCGCGGTGGTCGGCACGCTCTACCTGGGGGTGGTCATCACCGCGCTCGGCTACGCGGTGTGGAACTGGTGCCTGGAGCGGGTGGGCGCCGCGCGGGTGGCCGCCTTCGTCAACGTGCAGCCGCTGGCCGGCGCGCTCCTCGGCGTGTGGTGGCTGCACGAGCCGCTGACGCCGTTCCTCGTGGGGGGCGGCCTCCTGATCGTGGCCGGCCTGCACCTCACGGTGAAACCCGGCCGGACAGAGTAGAATATCGGCATGCGCCGGGTGCGGGTGGGGCTGGCCCAGGTGAACCCGACGGTGGGGGCCGTCGAGGCCAACGCCCGGCTCGTGATCGCGGGCATGGAGCGTGCCCGCGCGCTCGGGTGCGACCTGGTGGCCTTCCCGGAGCTGGTCCTGACCGGCTATCCGCCCGAGGATCTCCTGTTCAAGCCCGCCTTCATCGAGGCCAACCTCCGCGCGCTCGACGAGGTCGCCCGCCAGAGCCGCGGGCTCACCGCGATCGTCGGCTACGTCGACAAGCGCGACGACATCTTCAACGCGGCCGCGATGCTCCACGACGGCGCGCTCGCCGGCACGTACCACAAGCAGTACCTGCCCAACTACGGCGTCTTCGACGAGAACCGCTACTTCCAGTCCGGCACCGAGGCACCGGTGTTCACGCTGGGGAACGCGGTGATCGCGGCCAACATCTGCGAGGACATCTGGTATCCCACCGGCCCCACCACCCTGCAGGCGCTGGGCGGCGCGGAGCTGGTGGTGAGCATCAACGCCTCGCCCTACCACTCGGGCAAGGGGCGCTTCCGCGAGAAGATGCTGGCGACCCGGGCCGCCGACGATCTGGTGTGCCTGGCCTTCGTGAACGCGGTGGGCGGCCAGGACGAGCTGATCTTCGACGGCCAGTCCTTCATGTTCAACGAGAAGGGCGAGTGCGTGGCGCGCGGCCGCGCCTTCGAGGAAGACTTCGTGGCCGCCGACCTCGACCTCGACGAGGTCTTCCGCGCCCGCCTGCACGACTCGCGGCGCCGGAAGGAGAAGCTGCGCGCCACCGCCGCCACGCCCCGGCGCATCGCGCTGCCTCCGCTGCCCACGCCGGAGCGCCCGCGGCTCCCGGCCCACGAGGTGGCGGTGCTGGAGCCGGTGGAGGAGATCTACCGGGCCCTGGTCCTCGGCACCCGCGACTACGTGACCAAGAACGGGTTCACCCACGTGGTGCTGGGCCTCTCGGGCGGCATCGACTCGTCGCTCGTGGCCGCGATCGCCTGCGACGCCCTCGGCGCCGCCAACGTGACGGGGGTCACCATGCCCTCCCAGTTCTCCTCGACCGGGACGCAGGGCGACGCGGCGCGGCTGGCCCGGAACCTCGGCATCGAGTTCCTGCGCCTGCCCATCACCCCGGTGCTCAACACCTACCGGCGGGCCCTGGCCAAGCCCTTCAAGGGGCTCAAGGAGGACGTGACCGAGGAGAACCTCCAGGCGCGCATCCGGGGCAACTACCTGATGGCGCTCTCGAACAAGTTCGGCTGGCTGGTGCTCACCACCGGCAACAAGAGCGAGATCGGGGTCGGCTACTCGACGCTCTACGGGGACATGGCGGGCGGCTTCGCGGTGATCAAGGACGTGCCCAAGACGCTCGTGTACCAGATCTCCGAGCACGTGAACCGCCGGGCCGGTCGGGAGGTGATTCCACGCTCGGTCTTCGATCGCCCGCCGTCGGCGGAGCTGCGACCCGACCAGACCGACCAGGACACGCTGCCGCCCTATCCGACCCTGGACGCGATCCTGGAGGCGTACGTGGAGGGCGACCAGGGGCTGGCCGATATCGTGGGCCGCGGCTTCGACGCCGCCACCGTGAAGCGGGTGATCGCGATGGTGGACCGCAACGAGTACAAGCGCCGCCAGGGCCCGATCGGCATCAAGATCACCCCGCGCGCCTTCGGCAAGGACTGGCGGCTGCCGATCGTGAACCGCTTCCGCGAGTAGGGCGCTGCCCGGCTCGGTCGTCCTGTTCCTCCTCGCCGGCCTGGCCGAGATCGGCGGCGGCTACCTGATGTGCCTCTGGTGGCGGGAGGGCCGCACGTGGCCGCTCGGCCTGCTCGGCGCGGGCGCCCTCGTCCTCTAGCCGCCCCCTTCGGCCGGGTCTACGCGGCCTACGGCGGAGTGTTCGTGGTGCTCTCGCTGCTCTGGGGCTGGCTGGTCGACCGGGTGGTCCCCGACCGCTACGACGTGGCCGGCGTCGGCCTCTGCCTGGCCGGCGTCGCGCTCATGATGTACGCGCCCCGCGCCTCCTAGCCCGATGGGCGCGGTCGCCGGTCGGCGCATGGACCCGACCGACCATCTGCGTCGGCCGTGGCGCGTGCACGCCCTCGCCGCCGCCGAGGGCCTGGCGCTTCGCGACGTCTGGGAGGTGGCGGTCCCGCTCCCGGCCGGCGTGCCGCTCGAGCGGTGGCTCGAGGTCTTCCGCGCCGAGCCGCCGGGCCCGGCCTCGCGCGCGCTGTTCGGCCTGCGGAAGGCGATCGGGCGCCTGCTCGGCCTGGACCGCGGCGGCAGCGGCTTCGTGCCGGTCTACCGCGAGCCGGACGAGGTGCTCTCGCGCATCACCAATCGCACCGTGGTGGGCTTCCTGCACTACTCGCTGGTCGACCGCCGCCCGCGCCTCGCGATCTACGTGCGCCCGAACGGGGCGTTCGGGCGATGCTACATGGCGCTGATCGAGCCGTTCCGCCGCTGGGTGATCTATCCGGCGCTGCTCGCGGCGGGCGCGCGGGCCGCCACGCGGCTGGGCGCGACGGAGAGGTAGCCGGGCGGCCCGCGCTAGCGGGCCGGGAGGGCGTCGAGCGACTGCAGGGTGGCGAGGCGACGGTAGATGCCGTCGCTACGCGCCATCAGCTCGTCGTGGGTGCCCATCTCCGCGATGCGCCCGGCGTGGACCACCACCACCCGGTCCGCGTGCTTCACGGTGGCGAGGCGATGGGCGATCACCAGCACGGTGCGCCCCTTCATCAGCTCGGAGAGCGCCTGCTGGACCAGGAACTCGCTCTCCGCGTCGAGGTCGGAGGTGGCCTCGTCGAGGATCAGGATCGGCGGGTCCTTGAGGAAGGCACGCGCGATGGCCAGCCGCTGGGCCTGGCCGCCGGAGATCTTCACCCCCCGCTCCCCCACCGAGGTGGCGTAGCCCTCGGGAAGCGCCGCGACGAAGTCGTGGGCCTGGGCCTGGCGGGCCGCCCGCTCGACCTCCGCCGGGGTGGCGCCCGCCTTGCCGTAGGCGATGTTGTACTCGACCGAGTCGTGGAAGAGGAACGTGTCCTGGGTCACGATGCCGATCAGCGCGCGAAGGGAGTCCACCGTGACTTCCCGCAGGTCGTGGCCATCCAGGGTGATGCGGCCCGTGGTGACGTCGTGGAAGCGCGGCAGCAGCTCCATCAGGGTGGTCTTGCCCGCGCCGGACATGCCCACGAAGGCGACCAGCTCGCCCTTGCGAACGGTCAGCGTGATGTCCTGCAGCGCCCAGTCCTCCGCCTCCGGATAGCGGAAGCCGGCCCCCTCGAACTCGATGGATCCGGTGAAGGTGGGCAGGGTGTGCGCGCCGGGCGCGTCCACGATCGCGGGCGGCGTGTCGAGGATCTCGAACACGCGCTCCACCGAGGCGATCGACTGCTGCACGGTGTTGACCATGCGGGACAGCTGGCGGACCGGCCCGTAGAGCAGCACCACCGCGGCGGTGAACGAGAAGAACTCGCCGGGAGTCAGCGCGCCCGAGATCACCTGGTAGCCGCCGTACCAGAGGGCGCCCATGATCGCGAGGGCCCCCAGCACCTCCATGAGGGGCTCGGCCATCTCGTCGACCCGGCGGTCCTTCAGCGCCAGGCCGAGCAAACGGTCGTTCACCGAGTTGAACCGCTGCTGCTCGAGGCCCTCGCGGCCGAAGGCCTTGACGATCTTGGAGCCGGTGAACGACTCCTGCAGCACCACGTTCAGCTCCGCGATCTTCTGCTGGGTGCGCCGGTTGATCTTGTAGAGCTTGCGGCCGATGGTGCGCACCGCCACCCCCACGATGGGGAAGACCGCGATCGCGATGAGGGCGAGCACCCACTCGCGCAGGAACATGACGGTGAGGAGGGCGCAGATGGTGCCCACGTGGCGCACCGCCATCACCAGCACCGTGGAGGAGAGGCGGGCGAGGCGGTTGACGTCGGTGACCACCCGGGTCATCAGCTCCGCGGAGTGGAGCGAGGCGAAGAACGACAGCGGCATCGACTGGATGTGGGCGTAGAGCTCGCGGCGGATGCGGGCGATCACGCGCTCGCCCACCGAGGCCATCAGGTACGACTGGCCGAAGCGGCCCCCGCCCTTCAGCAGGTAGGCCCCCAGCAGCGCGAGCGGGATGATCCGCAGCATCGTCACGTCGCGCTTGAGGAAGATGTCGTCCATCGCCGGCTTCACCAGCCAGGCGATCAGGGCCTCCGCGCCCGAGACGAAGAGCGCGAGCACGCCGCCCAGCACCAGGACCGGCCAGTAGGGCCGCAGGTAGGGCAGGAGCCGCATGAGCAGGCCGTAGCGCGCGCTCATCGGCGCCCCCGGGCGTCGAGCAGGCGCCGGTAGAGGGCCTCGGTGCGCTGGACCTTCTGGGCCATCGAGAAGTGCGCCTCCACGCGCTTGCGCCCCGCGCGCGCCATGGCCTTGGCCCGGGTCGGGTTCTCGAGCATGCGCAAGATGGCCTGGGCGAGGGCGTCGGGGTTGCGGGGCGGCACCAGGAGGCCCGTCTCGCCCTCCAGGATCAGCTCGGGATGGCCCTCGATGTCGGTGCCGATCACCGGCGTCTCCACCGCGAGGGCCTCGCGCAGGGAGCCGGTGAGGCCGAGCCCGGCGTAGGAGGCGTCCACCACCAGGTCGCTGGCGGCGAGGATCTCCGGGATGTCCTCGCGGTGGCCGAGCACCGCGACCGCCTCCCCGATGCCGCGGCGGAACGCCCGGTCTCGCAGGGTGGCGATGCGCGGAGCGGGCGCGCCCACGAAGAGCAGCCGCGCGTGGGGCGCCGCGTGGCAGACGCGCGCCATCGCCTCCAGCACGTCGTCGTTGCCGCGCCAGGAGCGGATGCCGACCTGGGTGACGAGCGCGTGGCCGGGGGCCAGGCCGAGCTCCGCCCGGATCCGGCGGCCGTCGACGTCGGGATGGAAGCGGGCGAGGTCGGTGCCCGAGTAGATGACCTCGATCTTGCCCGCGGGCACCCCGTTCGCGACCAGGCCCCGCTTGATCGACTCGCACACCGCCACGATCGCGGCCACGCGCGGGGTCGTGTAGCCGAGCCGCGTCCAGCGGTCGACCGGAAAGCTGACCCCGCGGTTGAGGATCAGCGCCGGGATCCGCACCGTGAGGCCGGCCAGGAGCGCGAGGGAGCGGGCGCGGCCCTTCTGGCAGTGGACCACGTCGATACGATGCTCGCGGATCAGGCGCGCCAGCGCCCACGCCGAGCGCAGGTCGAGGCTCGAGCGCATCGGCACCGGGGCGTGATGCATCCGGCCCCGGTGGCACGCCACCTCCCACTGGGCGCTGGGGCGGGTGGCCACCACCACGTGGTGGCCACGCCCCACGAGGCCGGCGGCGAGATCGCGCAGCTGGATCGCCGCGCCGGTGAAGAAGTCCGCCTTCGGGTAGATCTGGAGGATGTTCACGGGCGGGCCACGCGTGCCCTCAGGTCCGGGCGGTCACCGGCCGCGGAAGAACTCCCGGACCGCGGCCACCACCTCGTCGACCTCCGCCTCGGTGTGCCCGGCCGACATCGGCAGGGTGAGGATCTCCCCCACGATCCGCTCGGTCACCGGCAGGGCGGGCGGGTCGAAGGCCTCGACCGCGGGCTGCTTGTGGCTCGGGACCGGATAGTGGATGCCGGTGGCGATGCCGCGCTCCTTGAGGAACCGGGCGAGGGCGTCGCGCCCGGGGGTCCGGATCACGTAGAGGTGGTAGACGTGCCGGGCCCCCGGCTTCTCGACCGGCAGCGCCAGCGGCAGGCCGGCCAGTCCCGCCCGGTAGCGCGCCGCGAGGGCGCGGCGATGGTCGTTCATGGCGTCCAGGCGCCGCAGCAGCACGCGACCCACCGCGGCCTGGATGTCGTTGAAGCGCAGGTTGAAGCCCACCTCGGCGTGCACGTCCTTGTTGAGGCGGCCGTGATCGCGCAGCCGCCGGCAGCGCGCGGCCACGTCGTCGTCGTCGGTGACCAGCAGGCCGCCGTCGCCCATCACGGTCAGGTTCTTCGAGGGATAGAAGGAGAACGCGCCCGCGCGCCCGAACGATCCCACCTTGCGCCCCCGCCACGCGGCGCCGTGGGCCTGCGCGCAGTCCTCGAAGAGCCACAGGCTGCGCTCGCCGCAGAGGCGGCGGATCCCCTCGACATCGGCGGGGTGCCCGTAGAGGTGGACCGGCACGAAGCCAACTGTCCGTGGAGAAATCTTCGTTGCCGCGTCTTTCAGATCGACCGTGTAGGAGTCGTCCACGTCGACGAACACCGGCCGCGCCCCCGCGAAGCAGACCGCCTCCACGGTGGGGAACGCGGTGTGCGACGGGACCAGCACCTCGTCGTCGCTCTTCACCCCGAAGGCCTTGAGGCCCATCCAGATCGCGGCGGTGGCGCTGCTGGTGAGCACCGCGTGCCGGGTGCCGAGGTAGCGGGCGAACTCCTGCTCGAAGGCCCTGCACTCCGGCCCCAGGATGTACTGACGCGAGTCGATGGCGGCGAGGACCGCGTGCTTGATCTCGTCGTCGACGGGCGGGCGGGAGAGCGGAACGGCCATGCGGGTCTAGCCTCCGGGCTGATGGGGATGGAGTCGCGAGTACTTGCCGCGGAAGTACAGCAGGGGCTCGCGGCCGGAATCCTCGCGGACGTCGACGGCCTCGACCTGGCCGACGAAGATCGTGTGATCCCCGGCCGGGTGGGCGTCGACCACCGCGCACTCGAGCGCGGCGAGGGCCTCGTCCAGGATCGGCAGGCCGACCGCGCCGGGGTGATAGGCGAGGCCCACGAATTTCTCGTCGCCGCTCGCGGACGGGGCGGTGGCGAAGCGCCGGGAGACGCCCTCCTGGCCGGTGCACAGGATGTTCACCGCGAAGCGCCCGGCGGCCTTGATCGCGGGATAGCTGTGCGCCTTCTGCGACACGCACACCAGGATGAGCGGAGGGTTCAGCGACACCGACGTGAACGAGCTGGCGGTGAGGCCGGTCGGCCGCTGCTCGCCGTCCCAGGCCGTGATGATGGTCACCCCGGTGGCGAAGTGGCTCATCACACGGCGGAAGTCGTCGGAGCCGAGCACGTGACCGTTGTAGCAATTTCGGTCATATTTTTCAAGTTCTGCGGGCTCTTGGCGCACGTCTGACGGTGGCGCCGGGAGCCCGCCGCGGGTATACTGCGCGCTGAGCATGGCCATGCCGACCATCCCGACCGAGCGCGCCGTCCTCGACGCGCTCCGCGCCATCCGCGATCCCGACCAGGGCCAGGACATCGTGAGCCTGGGCCTCGTGAAGGAGCTCCGCATCCAGGACGCCGAGGTGTCCTTCACGCTCGCGTTCGCGGGCCAGGCGCCGGCGACGAAGGCCGCGCTCCACAGCGGCGCGTCGAAGGCGGTCTCGCAGCTGCCCGGGGTGAGCCGCGTCAGCGTCAAGATGGGATCCGCGGCGGGGGCGCGGGCGGCGCAGGCCCCGAACGCTCACGCCCACGGCCAGGGCGCCGGGGCCGCCCCGTCGGGCGAGCTCATCCCGCAGGTCAAGCACACCATCGCGGTCTCCTCCGGCAAGGGCGGGGTGGGCAAGTCCACGGTGGCGGTGAACCTCGCCCTGGCCCTCAAGCGCTCGGGCGCGCAGGTGGGCCTGGTCGACGTGGACGTGTACGGGCCCGACGTGCCGCTGATGATGGGCGCCAAGGACCGCCCGGGCATGTTCGAGAACAAGATCATCCCGGTCGAGGCCCACGGCATCAAGATCATGTCGATCGGACTCCTCGTCGCGGAGCGCGAGGCGCTCGTGTGGCGGGGCCCGATGATCCACTCCGCGGTCCAGCAGTTCCTCCGCGACGTGAACTGGGGACCGCTCGACTACCTCGTGTTCGACATGCCGCCCGGCACCGGCGACGCCCAGCTCTCGCTCTCGCAGGTGGTGCCGCTGTCGGGGGTGGTGATGGTGACCACTCCGCAGGAGGTGGCGCTGCTCGACGTGCGGAAGGCGCTCGCCATGTTCCGCAAGCTCAACGTGCCGATCCTCGGCATCGTCGAGAACATGAGCTACTTCATCGCGCCCGACACCGGCCGCCGTTACGGCATCTTCGGCGAGGGCGGCGGGCAGCGCGTCGCCGACGAGTTCGGGGTGCCGCTGCTCGGGCAGATCCCGCTCGAGATGCAGACCCGCGAGGGTGGCGACGCGGGCGTGCCGGTCACGGTGGGCCATCCCGACTCCGCACAGGCCGAGGCGTTCCGGTCCATCGCGAGCGCCGCCGTCGCGCGGGTGCAGGCGGTGGCCGGGCTCAAGCTGCCCGACCTGCGCTGACCGCGGGGCCGAACGCCGATGGCCGCCCAGATCGCGGTGCCGATCTTTCCCCTGCCGGACCTCACGTTCTTCCCGCACACCATGCTCCCGCTGCACATCTTCGAGGCCCGCTACCGCGCGATGATCACCGACTGCCTGTCGCGCGACCAGCGCCTGGCGGTGGTCGGGCTGCGGCCGGGCTACGAGGCCGACTACGAGGGGCGGCCCGCGGTGCACGGGGTCATGGGCGTGGGCCGCATCGTGCAGTGGGAGCGCCTGGCGAGCGGCCGGTACAACCTGGTGCTGCGCGGGGAATGCCGCGCGCGGATCGACCGCGAGCTGCCCGCGGACACGCTCTACCGCATGGTGGCCGCGACGCCCCTCGAGGAGCGCGGCGCCGAGGGGCCCGCGGTCGCGACGCTGGCCGCCCAGGTGAAGAGCCGCACCGCGCGGATCCTCGCTGCGGTGGGCCGATCCGGGGCCGATCTTCAGGAAACGCTCGAGCAGCTGAGCGACCCGGGTCGGCTGTGCGACCAGATCGCCTTCACGCTGGTGCCGAGCCCGGTCACGCGCCAGGCGCTGCTGGAGGAGCTCGACGTGGAGCGCCGGCTCGAGCGCCTCGCCGCCGCGCTCGACGACCTGCTGAGCCACCTGAGCGGCGAGGGGGGGCGGGCGTGAGACGCGGCCTGGCCGCCCTGGCGCTGGGCGCGGTGCTGCTGGCGCCCGCGCTCACCTGCGCCGCGCAGGCGGCCACCGCCTGGGGCTGGCTCGGGGTGCGCATCCGCGACCTCTCCGAGCAGGAGATGGAGGACATCTCCAAGCGCTTCGGCATGCGGGAGGGCTTCGGGGCGGTGATCGTGGAGGTCATCAAGGAGACACCCGCCGCCGCGGCCGGCCTGCGCAACGGCGACCTGGTGGTGGCCTTCCGCGACCGGCCGGTGGTCGACACCCGCGGCCTGCAGCGCGCGGTCTCGTCCACCGAGGTGGGCGAGACGGTGCGCCTCACCGTGCTGCGGCAGGACGAGGGCCGGCGCCCCGTCCAGGTGCGGGTCGGCCGGATGCCCGAGGCGATGGCGGCGGACCGGGTGGCCGCCGAGTACGGCTTCCTCGTCCGCGACCCGGACGGCCAGCCCGAGCTGGGCGGGGCCCGGCCGAGCCCGGTGCCGTCGGTGGCCGCGGTCGTGCCCCGCACTCGCGCCGAGCGGGCCGGGCTCCAGGTGGGCGACGTGCTGACCGAGGTCGCGGGCCGCCCGGTGATCAGCATCGACGCGGTCCGCGAGGCCCTGCTGGCCGCCGGCCCCGACGGGCCCCTGCCGCTGGTGCTGCGCCGGGGCCAGGAGCAGATCCAGGTCACGCTCGACCCGGCCTCCCGGCGCTAGCCGCCGGGAGCCGCTCGGCTTCCGGATCGTCGCCCCGCTCATCATCCTCCGGCTGGGCTGGCCGCTCGAGTGGACCGAGATCATCGTCATCTTCTGCCCGAGCTTCATCCCGCTGCTGAGCCACCTCGACGGCTGCGCGACGCGCGGCAAATCGCGCCGCGCGCGCGGTGGCGTTCTTGGGTATGGTGGGGCGCATGAGCGACGACACCGAGCTGTGGCGGCTGACGGCGGCGGAGGCGGCGGAGCGCATCCGGACGGGCCGGATGAGCGCGGAGGAGCTGGTGGGGGCCTGTCTCCAGCGCGTCGAGGAGACGGAGCCCAAGGTCGAGGCGTGGACGTTCCTCGATCCCGAGCATGCGCTGGCGCAGGCCCGTGCCGCCGACGACTGGCGGCGCTCGGGGCGGGCGATCGGCCCGCTGCACGGCGTGCCGGTGGGCCTCAAGGACATCATCGACACCGCCGACATGCCCACCGAGAACGGCTCCGTGCTCCACGCGGGGCGGACGCCGTCGCACGACGCGGCGGTGACCGCGCGGCTGCGGGCCGCGGGCGCGGTCATCATGGGCAAGACGGTCACCACCGAGTTCGCCACTCGCACCCCGGGCAAGACCCGCAACCCGCACGCGCCGGATCACACGCCGGGCGGCTCGTCGAGCGGCTCCGCGGCCGCGGTGGCGGCGGGCATGGTCCCCCTGGCCCTCGGCAGCCAGACCGGCGGCTCCACCATCCGGCCCGGGTCCTACTGCGGCGTGTTCGCGCTCAAGCCCACCCACGGGCTGATCTCGCGGCACGGGATGTTCCAGCTCTCGCGGAGCCTCGATCACGTGGGCCTGTTCGCGCGCAGCGTGGAGGACCTGGCGCTGCTGCTCGAGGAGCTGGCCGGCCCCGACGAGCGCGACCCGGACACTCATCCGCGCGCCCGTGGCCTCTACCGCGCGATGGCGCTCGAGGAGCCGCCCATCCCGCCCCGCTTCGGCTTCTTCCGCAGCGGCCGCTGGGACCGGGTGGCCCCCGACGCGCAGGAGGCGTTCGGCGAGCTGGTGACGCACCTCGGCGGGCAGATCGAGGAGATGGAGCTGGCGGTGAGCGCCGACGAGCTGGCCGAGCGGCACCGCGCGGTGATGGACGCCGAGATGGCGCTGGGTTTCCGCCGGGAGTGGGAGACGAGCCGCGACCGCCTCTCCGCCGCGCTCCGGGCGCGCATCGAGCGGGGACGGAGCGACTCCGCCCTCGCCTACCTCGAGGCGCGGGCGGCGGTGCCCGAGCTCGACGCGATCTTCACCGAGCTCTTCGAGCACCGCTACGACGCGATCCTCACGCCGTCGGCGGAGGGCACCGCGCCCGTCGGGCTCGAGTCGACCGGCGAGCCCACCTTCTGCAACCTGTGGACCCTGCTGGGGCTGCCCGCGGTGAACGTGCCCCTGCTCCAGGGAGCCAATGGCCTGCCGCTGGGCGTGCAGCTGGTGGGGGCGCGACACGGCGACGGCCGGCTCCTGCGGACGGCGCGCTGGCTGGCGGCCTCGGTGGAGGACTAGCGGCGGATCGCCTCGCGCCCTTACCCCGCCCTTTCCCCAGAGGGGAGAGAGAGATGGGGCGGGCGGTATACTGAGCGGGCCATGATCGTGCTCGGGATCACCGAGACTCACTGCGCCACCGCGGCGCTGCTCCGCGACGGGCGTATCGTCGGCTGCGCCTCCGAGGAGCGCTTCAGCCGGCTGAAGAACGACGCGGGCTACCCGCGGCAGGCCATCGACGCGCTCCTGCGCGAGTGCGGCGTGCGTCCCGAGCAGATCGACCTGGTGGCGCTGGCCGGGGCCCGTGCCGCCTCCCGCGAGTGGCTCAACCGCGTGCAGCACGACGAGGACTACGCGCGCGAGTACTACGGAGTCGCGTGGCCGTCTCGCCGCCGGGTGCTCGAGCGGAAGATGCGGAAGTGGGGCGCCCGGTTCGGGCTCATCGACGCCTCCCGCGGCAAGTTCGGCATCTCGCAGCGGGAGCGCCTGGGCGCGGTCACCGACCACCTGCGCGTCCACGCCGACCGCATCGTGAGCCTCGATCACCACACCTGTCACGCGGCGGCCGCCTACTGGGGCTCGGGCTTCGCGGGCCGGCCCGCGCTGGTGCTCACCAACGACAATTCGGGCGACGGCCTCTGCGCCACCGCCTCCACCGGCGCCGACCTCGCGCTCGCGCGTCACGAGGCGAGCCCGAGCGCGCCCGGCTCGGTGGGGGCGTTCTACTCGTTCGTCACCCTCGCCCTCGGCATGAAGTTCGGGGAGCACGAGTACAAGGTCATGGGCATGGCGCCCTACGCTCCGGACAGGTACGCGCGGCGCGCGGAGGAGGCCCTGCGCGCGGTGTTCGACCTCGAGGAGGGCCGCCCCGCGCGCTTCCGCTGGCGCGCCCCGGGTGAGCGCTACCAGCTCCTCCTGCGCGCGATGGTCGGCCTGCGCTTCGACTGGGTGGCGGGCGGCGCGCAGCGACTGCTGGAGGACGTGCTGCTGCGGTGGACGCGCCTCATGCGGCAGCGCTACGGAGGCGGGCGGCTCGCCCTCGGCGGCGGCGTGTTCATGAACGTGAAGGCCAACATGCTCGTCGGCCAGGAGGAGTGGGTCGAGGAGCTGTTCGCGTTCCCGTCCTGCGGCGACGAGTCGAACGCGGTCGGCGCCGCGTACCTGGGGTATCTGCAGGAGTGCGCGCGGCGCGGGGAGACCGCGGCGCCCCAGGCCTTCGGTCCGGCGTACCTCGGCCCCTCGGTCACCGACGAGGAGGCGGAGGGGGTCATCCGCGAGCGCGGGCTCGAGGGGCAGTACAAGGTCGCCTACCACGACCGCATCGAGGAGCGCATCGCGGAGCTGCTGGTCTCGGACGGGGTGGTGGCCCGCTGCGCCGGCCGCATGGAGTTCGGGGCGCGCGCGCTGGGCAACCGGTCGATCCTGGCCAACCCGTCCGATCACCGGGTCGTCGGGCTGATCAACCGCATGATCAAGAACCGCGACTTCTGGATGCCGTTCGCGCCCACCGTGCTGGCGGAGCGCGCCGGCGACTACCTGGTGAACCCGAAGGGCCTGGCCTCGCCCTACATGATGCTGGCGATGCCCACACGCCCCGAGGCCCGCGACGCGCTGGCCGCCGCCATCCATCCCCAGGATGGGACCGCCCGCCCGCAGATCCTGGAGCGGGAGTGGAACCCGGAGTACCACGCGGTCATCCACGAGTTCGAGCGACGCACCGGGGTGGGCGCGGTGCTGAACACCTCGTTCAACCTCCACGGCGAGCCGATCGTGGCCAGCGCGGCGGACGCGGTCGACACCTTCGAGCGCTCCGGACTGCCGCACCTGGCCGTCGGGCACTGGCTGCTGTCGAAGAAATGACGAGGGTCGACGCGCCGGGCGGCCCGGGCGGCGCGGCGGCTCCTCCCACCGTGGACGCGGCCTGCTTCCTCTGCGGAGCGGGCGACGCGGACCCGGTGTGGACCACGCCGGACCGGGCCTTCGGGGTGCCCGGCGTCTACACCGTGGCCCGCTGCCGCGGCTGCGGGTTCCTCTACCAGCGGCCGCGCGTCCGGGACGACCATCTGGCCGACTGCTACCCCGACCACTACCCGCGTCACCAGGAGCCGTCGCCGCGCGTGCCGTTCAAGGGCTCGTCCGCCCGCGTGCGGGCGGTGCGCTGGGCGCTCGCGCGCGGGCTCGGCTACACCGCGTGGCAGCACGAGCGTCCCGGCCTGCTCACCCGGCTGCGCGGGCGCCGCCTCCTGCGCCGGCTGCGCTGGGACTGTCCGCCCTGGCGGGGCCGCGGACGGTATCTCGACGTGGGGTGCGGCTCGGGCGGCGCGCTCGGGGTGGCCCAGAGCCTGGGCTGGCAGGTGGCGGGCGTGGAGATGGATGCGGCGGCGGCCGCCAAGGCGCGGCGCTTCACCGCGCGGCTCCACGTGGGCGACCTGCAGGCCGCCCCCTTCGGGACGGGAGAGTTCGACGTGATCAGCGCGTACCACGTGCTGGAGCACGTGCCGGACCCGGTGGGCGCGGTCCGCCGCATGCTGGGCTGGCTCGCCCCCGGCGGCCTGCTGGTGGTCGAGGTGCCCAACGCGGGCGGCCTCGGCGCGCGGCTCTTCGGCCGCGCGTGGTCGGGGCTCGAGCTGCCGCGCCACCTCTCCCACTTCACGCCCGAGACGCTCGGACGCACGGCGCGGCAGGCGGGGGGGCGCGTGGTGTGGTGCTGGCACCAGGCCAAGCCGCGCTACTACCTCTGGAGCCTCGGCCTCTGGCTGCGCGACCGCGGGGCTCCCGCGCTGGCGCGGGCGTGCGAGTGGCGCCCGCTCTACGGCGTGCTCAAGCTCGGGCTCGAGCTGACCCTGCCCCTGGCCCGCTGGGCCCGGCGGGGCGAGGTGATCCGGATCGGGATCGAGCGCGCCGCTCAGTAGCCGCGGCGGCGGTCCACCACGTGACGCAGCGGCCGCCCGGCCAGGTAGCGCCGCAGGTTGTCGGCGAAGAGCGGCGCGATCTCCCGCGGGGTGCTCGGTCCCGAGATGTGAGGCGTGATCACCACGTTCGGCAAGGTCCACAGTGGATGCGTGGGCGGCAGCGGCTCGATGTCGAACACGTCGAGGATCGCCCCCGCGATGCGTCCGGCGCGCAGCGCCTCGACCATGGCGTCCTCGTCCACGATGGGCCCGCGCGCCACGTTGATGAGCCACGCCGAGGGCTTCATGGCCGCGAGCGCGGCGGCGTCGAGCAGGCCGCGGGTGGCGGGGCTGAGCGGCACCGTGAGCACCACGAAGTCCGCCTCCGCGAGCGCGGCGGTCAGCGCGCGCGTGCGGTAGACGCGGGACACGCCGGTCACCGGGCGGCCGGTGCGCGAGACCCCGATGGCCCGCATGCCGAGGGCCCGGCCGCTGCGGGCGATGCGCGCGCCGATGTCCCCGAGCCCGATCACGCACAGGGTCTGGCCGCGCAGCGGGATCGGATCGATGGGCGCCCAGCGCCGCGCCCGCTGGCTCGCCCGGAACCCATCCATGCGCTGGGTGACCCAGAGACACCAGCCCAGCGCGTACTCGGCCATCCACGGGCCGAAGATGCCGGCCACGCGCGTGATCGTCACGCGCGGCGAGACCTCGGGCACCAGCAGGGCCTCGATGCCCGCGCCCATGCACTGGATCCAGCGCAGCCGCTCGGCCGCCGCCAGCAGCGGCCGGGGCGGCCGCCAGCAGTAGAGGATCTCGGCCTCGGGCGCGGCCGCGATGGCCTGCTCGGCGGTGAGGCCGGCGGTGACCAGGAGCCCTGGCGCGGGGCGGATCAGATCGGCGTAGGCGCGGGTGTCCACCGGCTCCGGGTGGTACACGAGGATTCGACGGATCACGCGCCGATCTTGGAGAGGAGCTGGTCCTCGAAGGAGAAGTCGATCGCGCGGTCGGCCGCGCCCTGCGCCCGGTACCACTGCCACGTCTGCGCCAGCCCGGCGTGGAGGGTGTAGCGCGGGAGCAGGCCGAGCTCGTTGCGGAGCTTGGTGGTGGTGTGGACCGCGTGGCATTCGTAGACGAGGTTCTGGCCAAAGACCGGGCCCGGCTTGGCGTGCGCCTTGAGGAGCGCGGGATCGAAGTGGCGGAAGGTGACCGGCCGGCCCATCGCCTCCGCGACCAGCTCGACGAAGCCGACCTGGCTCACCACGTCCTCGCCCATCACGTTATAGGCCTGCCCGTAGGCGCGCGCGTTGCCGAGCAGCGCGACCATGACGTCGGCGAGGTCCTCCACGTGGCCGAACTGGCGGAGCCACCCCCCGTGGCCCGGCACCAGCACCGGCCGGCCGCGGGCAATACGGTCCATAAAGAACGTTTCATTGTTCCGGGTGTTGAGCGGGCCCATCACGTGGGTGGGCCGCACGATGGTGACCGGCTGGCCGGTGCGGCGGTGCCGCTCCAGCAGCACGTCCTCGCCCCCGATCTTGTGGCGCGCGTAGTCGCCCCAGTAGAGCCCGCGCGCCGTCTCCTCCGAGTAGGGGATCGGCAGGGCGTGGTCGTAGACCCGGCAGGTGGAGACGAAGATCGCGTGCGGGTCGCCCTCGAGAGCGTCCATCAGCGCGGCCACGTCCTCGCCGAGGGTCGGCGCGTAGGTCACGTCGTAGACCGCGTCGAAGCGCCGGCCGGCCAGCCGGGCCCGGAGCCCGGCGTGATCCTTCCGGTCGCCCGCGATGGCCGCGACCCCCCCGGGCAGCCGATCGGGCTGCCGGCCACGGTTGAAGACGGTGACCTCGTGGCCGCGCGCCTGCAGCGCGCGCAGCAGGTGCAGGCTGATGAACTCGGTGCCGCCCATCACGAGGACGCGCATGACGGGCGAGATTCTATCAGAGGGCCCGCGGGCTCAGGTCCTCACTTTCGCCTCGCGCGGTCCGGGCGGCGGTCGGCGTCATCGTCCCGGAGCGCCTCCATCGCCCGGTTCAGGGGCGCGAGGAGAGCGGCGATGACCGGGTCCGCCGAGACCAGGCCGCCAGTCGCCGTCACCCGACACCGGGCCCATCACTCCGGATCGCGATGGGCCAGCGCGCCGAGCAACCTGTAGCGGAGGGCGGGGGAGATCGGGTCGGAGGTCGTCATCGCACCCTTCACGAAGAAAGACGCGCCGCAGGCGCCCGGCGTCGACGCCTCCCGAGGATGTTGGCAGGATCGCGAGAAGGGCCGGGCGGCAGGTCCGCCTCCGGCTCGGGCACCTCTTGTGGCGGCTCCGGCTTCCTGGCTTGTATATACTTGGATTCACTAGATTTGAGAAGAGCCCAGGGAAGGGAGGACCGTGGCGGAGCTCGGGCAGTCCCCGGACGAAGTGGCGGCGCGTCTCGCCGCCATCCTCGATGCGTCCGACGACGCGATCATCGGCGAGACCGTCGAGGGGATCATCACGTCCTGGAACCGGGGCGCCGAGCGCATCTTCGGCTACACGGCAAGGGAGGCGATCGGGCAGCCGATCACGCTGATCATCCCGCCGGAGCTCGTCGACGAGGAGACCGCGGTGCTCGGGACCATCCGGGCGGGCCGCCGCGTCGACCACTTCGACACGATGCGCGTCGCCAAGAGCGGCGAGATGGTGCGGGTGTCGCTCACCATCTCGCCGATCCGGGACGCCGCCGGCCGCATCATCGGGGCCTTCAAGATCGCCCGCGACCTCTCGCGGCAGCGACAGGGGGAGATCGCCCAGGCCCGGCTCGCCGCCATCGTGGACTCCTCGGACGACGCGATCGTGAGCAAGACCCTGGCGGGCGTCATCACCTCGTGGAATGCGGCCGCCGAGCGCATGTTCGGCTGGTCCGCCGAGGAGGCGGTCGGACAGCACATCACGCTGATCATCCCCGTCGAGTACCACGAGGAGGAAACTCACGTGCTCGCGCGGCTCGCGCGCGGCGAGCGGATCAACCACTTCGAGACGATTCGCCAGCGCAAGGACGGCACGCGGCTGCCGGTGTCCCTGACCGTCTCGCCGGTCCGGGACGCGGCGGGGGTCATCGTGGGCGCGTCCAAGGTGGCCCGTGACATCTCGGAGCGGCGGCTGGTCGAGCACGCCCGGCAGACCCTGCTCGAGCACGAGCAGAAGGCGCGCAGCGAGGCGGAGGCCATGAACCGGAGCAAGGACCAGTTCCTCGCGACCATGTCCCACGAGCTGCGTACCCCGCTGAACGCGATCTACGGGTGGGCTCGCATGTTCGCGGAGGGCGCGCTCGATCCCGCCGCCACCCGCAACGCGGCCCAGGCCATCCTGCGCAACGCCCGGATCCAGGTCCAGCTGATCGAGGACCTGTTCGACGTCTCCCGGGTGATCACCGGCAAGATGCGGCTCGACGTCCGGGCGATGAACGTGCTCGCGGCGCTGGAGGCCGCGGTCGAGACCGTCCGGCCGGCCGCGGCCGGGAAGGGAATCCGCCTCGACACCGCGCTCGATCCCCGGGCCGCGCCGATCATGGGGGACCCCGACCGGATCCAGCAGATCGCGTGGAACCTGCTCTCGAACGCGGTGAAGTTCACCCCGAAGGGTGGCCGGGTCCAGCTCCACCTCCGGCGGGTCAACTCCCACATCGACATCATCGTGAGCGACACCGGGGAGGGGATCGCGGCCGAGCAGCTGCCGCACCTCTTCGAGCGGTTCCACCAGGCCGACACCGGGCCGACGCGGCGGCACGCGGGACTGGGGATCGGCCTGTCGCTGGTCAAGCACCTCGTCGAGCTCCACGGCGGCAAGGTGACCGCGATCAGCCCCGGCCTCGGACAGGGCACCACGTTCACCGTGACCCTGCCGATCTCGGTGATGCACCCGGCGCCGTCGCGCGAGGCGCCGTCCGCGGACCGCGCGGCCGGGACGATCGACACCGACAGCCTCAAGCCGGTCTCCCTGCGGGACCTCCGTGTCCTGGTGGTGGACGACGACGGGGAAGGCCGGGAGCTCGCCGCGCTCATCCTCACGAACGCGGGCGCCGAGACCCGGACGGCCTCGTCCGCAGACCAGGCCGTGAAGGTCCTCGGCGGCTGGCTGCCGGACGTGCTGGTGAGCGACCTGGAGATGCCGGGGGAGGACGGCTACAGCCTCCTGCGCCGCGTCCGGCACGAGATGGCGCTCCACGGCCGCCGGCTCCCCGCGCTGGCCCTCACCGCCTACGGGCGGTCGGAGGATCGCGTGCGGGTCCTGGCCGCGGGCTTCAACCTGCACCTGGCCAAGCCCGCCGATCCCACCGAGCTGGTCCTCGCGGTGGCGAGCCTGGGCGGCCGCACCGGCTGAGACCGGCCGGCTCAGAGCCAGCCGGAGCGCTTGAAGCGGTAGTAGAGCAGCCCGCAGAGCCCGACGGTGATCCCCATGACCATCGGGTATCCCCACCGCCACTGCAGCTCGGGCATGAACTCGAAGTTCATCCCGTAGACTCCCGCGATCATGGTGGGGATGGCGAAGATCGCGGCCCAGCCGGTGATGCGCTTGGTGGCCTCGTTCTGCGCGATGGTGGTCAGCGTGAGGTTGGCCTCCAGCGCGGTGCCGAGCAGCTCGCGCAGGCCGTCGACCTTCTCGTTCACCCGGATCGCGTGGTCGTAGACGTCGCGGAAGTACGGGCGGGCGTCGTCCGGGATCAGGTCGAGGTCGGTGCGCATCAGCCGGTTGCAGATGTCGACCAGCGGGGAGACCCCCCGCTTGAGCTCGAGCAGGTCGCGCTTGAGGTTGTAGATCCGCATGGTGGTGTCGCGGCTGGCGTTGTCCCCGAAGATGTCGGCCTCCAGGGTCTCGAGGTCGTCCTCCAGCGCGTCCACGATGGGGAAGTACTGGTCGACCACGAAATCCATGATCGCGTGCAGCACGAAGCTCGGCCCCTTGGCCAGGAGATGCGGGGTGGCCTCGCAGCGGGTGCGCACGTCGGCGTAGGACAGCGAGGCCCCATGGCGGACCGAGACCACGTAGCGAGCCCCCACGAAGAGGTGGGTCTCCCCGAACGCGATCCGGCGCTGCTGGCGGTCGGTCTGGGCGGTGCGCAGGGCGATGAAGAGCGAGTCGCCGTAGCGCTCGAGCTTGGGCCGCTGGTGGGCCAGGTGGGCATCCTCGATGGCGAGATCGTGCAGGCCGAACTCGGCCTGGACCTCCCTCAGCAGCGGCTCGTCCGGCTCGTAGAGCCCGATCCACACGAAGCGGTCGTCGAGGGCGAGGACGTCGCTGATGTCCTGGATCTCGACGTCGGCGACCCGCGCGCCGCCCGCGTAGGCCGCGCACGCCACCACCGGTCCGCGGCTGGTGGATCCCGGCATCAGGCGACGGTGACCGCCACGCAGGTGGTGGTGCGCGTCACCCCGTCGATGATCCCGATGGAGTCGGTGACGAGGCTGCCGATCGCGTCCAGCGACTGGCCGTCCACGATGGCGATGAAGTCGAAGGGCCCGGTGACGGCGTCCATGGCCGACACGGTGGCGCGGGCGCTCTTGATCTTGGCCAGCGCCTTCTTGACGTTCTTGGTCTTGCCCGCCGCGGTCTCGATCAGCACGTAGGCCTTCATGGTCGCCTCCTGTCACGGGTGCTCCGGGTCGGCCGAGATCAGGAGCGATTGTACGCGATCAGAAGCTGCTGCCACGCGTGGCGCGCAGGTAGTCGTCCTTGGCCCGCTCGAGCTCCGCGACGAGCGCCTGCCGCTCGGCGAGCAGGCGGCCGGCGAGCTGCCGGTGGGTCAGCGAGACCCATCCCAGGCGCAGCCGGCTCCGCAGGCGGCCGACGCCGCCCAGGTACCGGTAGGCGAGGAGGCCGCTCAGGGGCAGGGACAGCGCGAAGCCCGCCGCCCACCGGACGCCCCCGAGGCGCCACACGATCCAGGTCTCGAGCGCCCAGAGGAGGGGGAACGCCACGATGCTGGCCAGGAGCCGCGTGGTCGCGTAGTCGGTCTCCTTCCGCGCGGTGCGGCGGGCGATGAAGCGAGGCAGCAGGTAGGGCAGCCCGTTGACCACGAGTCCGTAGGCGAAGATGGGCAGCCCCACCGCCGCGTCCCACGAGCGCCGGATCCGGGCGCGCCCGGGCGTGCGCTCCGCGAGCGACCGCACCGCCTGGTCGCGCACGTGGTAGGTCGCGAGGAGGCCGCGATAGTGCTGGAGGCCCTCCCAGAGCCGCGCCACCCGCTCGGGGTCGCGCTCCTCGAAGTGCGCCACCGCGTCGGCGATGGTCCGGGAGAGCCGGAGCGGGTCGATCTGCCGGTCACCCAGGCCGCGCTCCTCCTCGAGCTCCCGGATGAGATCGCCGCGGTAGACCTGCTCGAGCGCGCGAATCAGGTCCTGGCGCTCCGGCCGGGCCACGTGCAGGACCTCGGCCTGCATGCCCTCCTGGATCGCGGCGGTGAGGGCGTCGACGGCCCGGAGCGGGTCCTGACGATGGACGGCCGCGTAGGGCGCCACCGGGATCGGCTCGCCGAACGAGACGCGGACCCGGCTCCGGAACGACTTGCGGGCATCGAAGGCGAGCCCGACCGGGATCAGGGTGAGGGCGGCCCCGCGGCCACCGGCCTGGTACTCGAGCACGATGCGGGAGGCGCCGGTCTTGATCCGCTGGACGCGGCTCTCGGCGTGGGTCGTGCCCTCGGGATAGATCCCGACCACCCGCCCGGCCTCGAGCGCCCGGAAGCACGCCGCGAAGGCGTCGACGTTCTTGTCCATCCGGGTGGGGTCGTCCTGCTTGCGGTAGACGGGGATGGCGCCGCAAGCGGCCAGGAAGCGGGCGACCAGCGGGTTCCGGAAGAGCGCCGCCGTCGCCAGGAAGTGGATCTTCCGGGAAAGGACGCCGCTGACGAGCAGGGAATCGATCAGGTTGTTGGGATGGTTGATGCAGAGGAGGACGGGTCCGCCGGCCGGGATCCGCTCGGCCCGGACCACCGAGACATTCTTGAAGAAGAACCAGATCCAGAAGCGGCTAACCAGTCGGACGATGGAGTAGAACCGGTCCATGCGCTCGGGGGCCTGGGACGCGGCCTGGACCGTCATTGCGAGAGGAAGCGCTTGAGGGTGTCGGCGAAGAGGGCCGGGCTCTCCCGGGTGCGCGGCCCGCTGAAGTCGACACGGGTGCCGCGCTCCGTGGCGTGGTCCTGGGGATCGAAGCGGGCCACCAGGACCAGGCCCTGGGTGTTCACCCGAAGCGCCAGCGCCTCGCCCACGCTCTCGTCCCCCAGGCGGGCCACGATCAAGTAGAAGCCCTGCGCATCGGTCTCGCCCAGGTACGAGAAGCCGGTCTTCTGCCGGGAGAGCTCGACCCGGGTGCCGGTACGGGCGCGGCCGCTCGCGTCGGTGACGTAGCCCAGCACGGTGTAGCGGTAGGCGACCGCGTGCTCGGCACGGGCGGGCGGCAATCCCAGTGGACCCGGTCCGCCTGTGGCCAGGCATGCGATCAGGAGGGCGAGCAGGAGGCTCCGCGGGCAACCGTGCACTTCTTCACGGCTCTTCATCTGCGGGGGCCCGGAGATGGCCCCCGCACTCCCCCACTCGGCGGGCAACCGTGCACTTCTTCACGGCTCTTCATCTGCGGGGGCCCGGAAATGGCCCCCGCACTCCCCCACTCGGCGGGCAACCGTGCACTTCTTCACGGCTCTTCATCTGCGGGGGCCCGGAGATGGCCCCCGCACTCCCCCCGGGCGGCGGACAACCGTGCACTTCTTCACGGTTCTTCATCTGCGGGGGCCCAGGGATGGCCCCCGCACTCCCCCGGTCGGCGGGCAACCCGTCACTTCTTCAAGGGTCTAGGCCGTGATGTCGGTGGAGCGGATGCGCTTGACGCCGGCCTTGGCCATCTGGTCCCAGGCCTTGCCGAGCGAGCCGTTGGTGTCGATGCCGCGGCAGGCGTCCTCGATGACCGCGGCCCCGAGCCCCACCTTTCTCGCGTCCAGCGCCGACCAGCACACGCAGAAGTCGGTGGCGAGGCCGACCAGGTAGACCTGCTGGAATCCGCGGTCCTTCACGTAGCCGGCGAGGCCGGTGGTGGCCTTGCCGTCCGCCTCGTAGAAGGCGGAGTAGGAGTCCATCTGCTTCCGGTAGCCCTTGCGGATGATCAGCTCGGCGTGCGGGACCTTGAGGTCCTTGTGGAAGTCGGCGCCGGGCGTGCCCTGCACGCAGTGATCCGGCCAGAGCACCTGGGTGCCGTACTCGAGCTTTACGGTCTCGAAGGGCTTCTTCCCGGGATGCGTGGAGGCGAACGAGACGTGCCCCGGGGTGTGCCAGTCCTGGGTCAGGATCACGTGATCGAACCCGGCCGCGAGACGGTTCACCAGGGGCACGATGAGATCGCCCTCCTGGACGGGCAGGGCGCCCCCGGGGATGAAGTCGTTCTGCACGTCCACCACCAGCAGCACGTCGCGCGGCCCCGGCTTCACCTTGGCGCCCTGCGCCTCGGCCTTCGTCGCCGCGGCGGCCGCGGAGACGGCCACCGCGCCCACCACCGTGCTCTTGAGGAAGCTCCGCCGATCGGTGACCATGTCGTCTCCTCCTTGGACTCGCGAGTGACGCGGCGGGACGCCCGGTCCCGCCCGCGCCGAGAGTATAGTCCGGTCCGCGCGGAACCGGCCAGAGCCCGGGGCCAGGCCCGGGCTAGGAGCGAATGGGCTCGATCACCACCGCGGTGCCATAGGCCAGCACCTCGGTCACGCCGGCGGCGACGTCGTTGGCGTCGTACCGCATGGCCACCACCGCGTTGGCGCCCATCGCGGCCGCGTGCTCGAGCATCAGGTCGAAGGCCTCCTGGCGGGCCCGCTCGCAGAGCTCGGTGTAGAGCGTGATGTTGCCGCCGAACAGGGTCTGGATCGCCGCGCCCAGGTTCACGATGACGTTGCGGGAGCGCACCGTGATGCCGCGCACCACGCCGCGGTGGCCGACGATGCGGTGTCCCTCGAACTCGAGACCGGTGGTGACCCACTGCGGGTGCACGGGCATGGCGTCCCTCGCGCGTTGAGTGGCTCGTCCGCGCGCGATTATACTACCCGGGCGGGCGCGCCCAACCGGGAGCTCCGGACGCCCGCGCAGGACGACTACGTCATCGCGGACGTGCTCCGAGCTCACGCCACTCCTTCAGACCGAGACGCGCGACCTCCTCGAAGCTCGTGCCGTGGGGACGCACGATCGCCGCCTCCCCCTCCTCGAGCATCTGTCCCTTGTGGGTGAGCGCGTAGTACGGATAGCCGTGACCGACGATCGCCGTGTTCTTGCCCGCGATGGGCGGCGTCGACAGCAGCGCGCGCAACGCGGCATATCGTCCCGGGCTTCCCACGGGTCCGGGAGCCGCCTCGCGCGTCGCCATCGATTTCTCCGCATAGCCGAAGACGAGTACCGCGGTCTCGACCGTGCGGCAGAGCGGGCTGGCCAAGACGGAGCCGATCGGAACGGCGAGCGCATGGATCGCCTCACCGATGGCGCGTGAGTTCCGGCGTCCCTTTTCACTGAGCTCGCGCTGCGTCGCACAGTCGTCGAGGTTCACCGGTCGCTGATCCTCTCTTGAATGGTCGGTGTCAGCGTGCCGGAAGTAGATGACGTAGCCGCCCGCCCGGACCGCGGCCAGGAGCTCCGCTCCCGGTAGGCTTCGGGCGTCGGCGGGTTGAGCCGCGGCGGGCGAGGCCATGGAGAAGCTCACGCCAAACAGACCGCACAAGACCGCCGCCGCGAAGCGTTTGCCCATGTGGAGGGTGCAATTGGCGGCTTGCCGCATCCGTCTCTCCTTGGATCGCGACGGGTTCGAGGCGTCGATACTAGGAGAGGACGTTTGGGTTCGGCAAGGGGTACCGGCTTGCGCCTAACGGTGCAGGCGATCGCCTCCACGCCCACGTCACCGAGTGGCCGGCGGTTCTGCTACACTCCCGCCGCGTCAGATGAAGATCGAGCGTCGAGTGTTCGACGATCTACCACTCCCGCGAGCGCGAGGGGTCTCGTGAAGGCGTTCCGGCTGGACCTGCGTCCTGGACGCTCTTGCAGCGAGCGGATCCGGTGATCGAGTGACCAGTCGGTGAGTCGTCCGTTCCAGGAGGCCTCGCTGGCCGACGCGGTCGGCCGTCTCCGTCCGGGGATGAAGGTCCTGCTCCCGGCCGGCTGCGGCGATCCCTCGGCGCTGGTCGGGGAGATCCTGCGCCAGGCCGATCGGCTCGCCCCGCTCACCTTGATGGGCGGCCTCCGCGTCGACGACTATCCGTTCGGCGCCGCCGCCTACGCGGGCAAGATCCGCTTCGCGACCTGGCACATGTCGCCACGGCTGGCGGAGGCCGCGGCGCGCGGCGACGTCGACTTCGTGCCCGCGCGCTACTTCGACACCGTGACCCTGTTCGCGGCGGGCGGGCCGTGGGCGCCGGACGCGGTGGCCGTCCACACCGCGCCTCCCGACGCGGGCGGCCATCTCTCCCTCGGGGTCTCGGTGAGCTACGCGTTGCCCGCCGCCCGCCGCGCGCCGCTGGTGATCGCCCAGGTCAACCCCCGCATGCCGCGCACCCTCGGCAACGCGTTCCTGCACCGCTCCCAGGTCGACGTGTGGACCGCGGTCGACGAGCCGCTGCTCGAGTACCCGCCCACGCCGGTGGGCGTGGTGGAGCGGCGCATCGCCGCCCACGTGGCGGATCTCGTGCCCGACGGGGCGATCATCCAGGTGGGCGTGGGCTCGATCCCCCAGGCGGTGATGGAGGCGCTCGGGGGCAAGAAGGACCTGGGCGTCCACTCGCTGCTGGTCGATCACATGCTGCCGCTGGTGCGCGCGGGGGTCATCACCAATGCGCGCAAGCGCCTGCATCCCGGCCGCATGGACGTGGGAGAGATCATGGGCACCTCCGCGCTCTTCGACTGGTGCCACGAGAACCGCATGGTCAACATGGAGCCCTCCGACCTGGCGCACGATCCGCAGGTGGTGGGCAGCCTGGGCGACTTCGTCTCGGTCAACTCGGCGCTCGAGGTGGATTGCCTCGGGCAGGTGAACGCGGAGAGCGTGGACGGCCGGCAGGTGACCGGCATCGGCGGCCAGTTCGACTTCGTGCTGGGCGCCTCGCGGGCCGCGGGCGGGCGCTCGATCATCGCGCTGCCCGCGACCGCGGCGCGAGGCAGCCGCTCGCGGATCGTGGCCCGGCTGGGGGCGGGGGCGCGGGTCACCACGCCCCGCTTCATCGCGGATTACGTGGTGACCGAGCACGGGGTCGCGGCGCTGCGCGGGCAGAGCGACGCCGGGCGGGCGCGTGCGCTGCTGCACGTCGCCGACCCGGCGTTCCGGGACGGGATCGAGCGGGAGCTCAGGCCTTGAGCTTGTCGATCTCGGTGAAGATCTCTTGATCTTCCGGGAAGCGGAACGTGACCTGGTTGTCGAAGATCATCTTGTCGTCGGCCTCGACGGTGAAGATCCCGCCGACGCCCTCACGCAGCTCGGACGTGATGCCGTACTTGCTCTTGAT
>Ga0207689_10000006_pt1 | contig 133746 bp, 145 predicted proteins | sample KBSMisM52_FD_184312 | JGI IMG/M metagenome (GOLD analysis project Ga0207689, IMG submission 184312) | Miscanthus rhizosphere microbial communities from Kellogg Biological Station, Michigan, USA - KBS Miscanthus M5-2 (SPAdes) (version 2) | ecosystem: Host-associated > Plants > Roots >...
CCTCCTTCGGGGACGCTAGTCGAGGACGGCGACGGTGTCCCCCTCCTGCACCGTCTGTCCCTCGGCGACCTTGATCTCACGGACCGTGCCGGCGCGGGGGGCCTCCACCGGGATCTCCATCTTCATGGACTCCAGCACGATGACCGGGTCTCCGGCCGCCACCGCGTCGCCCGGCTTGGTGGAGACCTGGAAGACCACGCCCGTGATGTGGGCCTTGACGTCCTCAGACATTGAGCGCTCCTTGTCGATGCCGCGGAGGGATTCGAAGCGGGGGCATTCTCTCACATCCGGCCGGGAGCGGGCGGGACGCTAGTAGGGCAGGCTCTCCCGTCCCATCAGCTCGCGGGCCACCACCATCTTCATGACCTCCGCCGCGCCGTCGCCGATTTCCAGCCCGATCACGTCGCGCATGCGCTGCTCGAAGGGCAGCTCGTCGGTGTAGCCGTAGTGACCGTGGAGCAGCAGGCACTGGTGGATCGTCTCCACCGAGAGCCGCGGACCCCACCACTTGGTCATGGCCGACTCCTTGGTGTGGGGCCGCCCCTGGTCCGCGAGCCACATCGCGCGGTAGCAGAGCCAGCGGCACGCCTCGACCTGGGTGGCCGCCTCCGCAATGGGGAACGACACGCCCTCGAAGCGCGCGAGGGCGCGGCCGAAGGCCTTGCGCTCCTTCACGTACGCGATCGTCTCCTCCAGGGACTGCTCGGCCACCCCGAGGCACGCCAGCGCGATGCCGATCCGGTTGTAGTCGAAGCCCTGCATGACCTGGTAGAAGCCGGTGCCCTCCTCGCCGAGGCGGTGCGAGGCCGGCACCCGCACGTGGTCGAACGACAGCACCGCGCGCCCGATGGCGCGCGTGCCCATGTCGCGCAGCGGGCTCTTCGAGACCCCGGGCTGCGCGAGGTCCACCAGGAACGCGGTGATCCCACGGGCGCGGCCGGCCGGATCGGTGCGGGCAAAGACGATCGCGGACTGGGCCGCCATGCCGAGGCTGATGCCGGACTTCTCGCCGGTCAGCACGTAGTCGCCACCCTCACGCTCGGCCCGGCACGCCAGGTTGGCCGCGTCGGAGCCCGCGCCGGGCTCGGTGAGGGCGAGCGCCATCACCGCCTCGCCGCGGGCGACCGGCGGCAGCCAGCGCGCCTTGATCTCCTCGGGCGCGCTCCGCCCCAGGATCTCGCCGGCCAGGCCCGCGAGCTGGATGCCGTAGGTGCAGGCGAAGTCGCCCCGGCCGATCTCCTCCATGGCGATGCCGAGCGTGACGAAGTCGGATTCCTGGCCGCCGTAGGCCGCCGGCACGCGCAGGCCCAGCAGCCCGAGCTCGCCCATGCGGCGCCACGCCTCCCAGGGGAACTGCCCGCTCCGGTCCCACGCCGCCGAGTGCGGGGCCAGCTCGCGGCGCGCGAACTGGCGCAGGATGCGGACCAGCTCCTCCTGCTCGGGCGAGAACGCGAGGTCCATGGTGTGGACGGCCGCCTCACATCATGGTGTAGCCGCCGCTCACCGAGACGGTCTGCCCGGTGATGAACGCGGCGGCGGACGAGGCGAGGAACACCACGGTCGGCGCCACGTCCTCCGGCTTGCCGACGCGGCGGAGCGGGTAGGCCTTGGCGATGCGGGCCTGCATCTCCGGGGTGCTGAAGGCGCGATTGGCGTCCGCGGTCCACATGCTGAGGCCGCCGATGTCCTCGTCGCTGGCCGGGATGGTCATGCCGGGGCACACCACGTTGAGGCGGATGCCGTGGCGGCCCACCTCCCGGGCCAGGCTCTTGCTGAGCGCGATCACTCCCGCCTTGCAGGCCCCGTACACCGCCTCGCGGAACTCCCCCATGCGCCCGGCGTCCGAGCCCAGGCTCACGATGGCGCCCGCCTTGCGCGCGATCATGCCGTCGAGCACCGCGCGGGTGCAGTTGATCATGCCCCACAGGTTGAGCTGGATCTCGCGCTCCCACTCCGCCCGCTCCTTCTCCACGAACAGGCGGTCGTAGGTCCAGCCCACGTTGTTCACCAGCACGTCCACCCGGCCCGCTCGACCCTCCACCTCGCGAACCATCGCCTGCACCGACTCGGGGCGGGTCACGTCGGTCGGCACCAGCGTCGCGGAGGCGGCGCCCAGCGCCCGTGCCTCCTCCGCCACCTTCCGCCCCTGCGCCTCGTCGATCTCGGCCACCGTCAGGTGGACGCCCTCGCGCGCGAAGGCGAGGCTGATGGCGCGGCCGATGTTGGAGCCGCCGCCGGTGACGATGACGCTCTTGCCTTCCAGATCGAGATTCATGCCGGTTTCTCCATGCGCTCGATCACCAGGTCGCGCAGCCGGTACTTCTGCACCTTGCCGCTGGGGGTGGTGGGGAACTCGGAGACCAGCTCGAGGCGCTCCGGAAACTTCTGGCGGGCCAGCTCGTGCTGCTCCAGGAACCCGACGACCTCGGCGAGGGTGAGCGTCTGGCCCTCTCGCGGCACCACCACCGCGCAGGCCCGCTCGCCGAGCCGGGGATCGGGCATGGCCACGATGGCCACGCCCGCGATCTTCGGATGAGTGTAGAGCAGGTTCTCGATCTCCACGATCGGGATGTTCTCCCCGCCCCGGATGATGATGTCCTTGGCCCGCCCGGTGATGGCCACGTAGCCGTCGCCGTCGCGGGTGGCCCGGTCCCCGGTCCGGAACCAGCCGTCCGCGGTGTGGGCCTCCGCGGTGAAGGCCGGCCGCTCGTAGTAGCCCACGAAGTGCGAGCACCCGCGCGAGACCAGCTCCCCCTCGACCCCGGGCTCGACGTCATCGCCCGCATCGTCCACCACCCGCACCTCCACGCCGGGCAGCGGCACCCCGTCGCTGCCGAAGATCTTCTCCTCCGGGTCGCGCAGGCCGTTGCAGGTGCAGAGCCCGTTCTCGGTCATGCCCCAGCCCGCCGAGACCACGCAGCCGAGCCGCTCGCGCGCGTCCCGGACCAGGGCCCGCGGGATGGGCGCCCCCGCCGCGATGAACAGGCGCAGCGAGCGCAGATCGCGCCGCGATCCGGCGTAGGTCAGGTCGCGCAGGAACGGGGTGGCGCCCATCGACAGGGTCACGCCCTCCGCCTCGATGAGGCGTGCCCCCTCCTCCACGCTCCACACGTCCATCCATACCGTGGTGGCGCCCAGCAGCACGGTGAGGCAGTAGCCGAAGAGAAAGCCGGTCTGGTGCCCGACGGTGGAGGCCATCAGCATCACGTCGCGGTCAGAGAGCTCCAGCCGCTCGATGGCCCGGTGCAGCAGCGAGAGCGTGGTGTTCTGGGTGTGCATCACGCCCTTGGGCTCGCCGGTCGTCCCGGACGTGAACACCACCTCATGGACCGCGTTGGGATCGGTGCCCGGCAGGGGCTCCCGGTCGGCGCGGGTCTCCTCCGGCTCGCCGGGGAGGGCCTCGAGCGGCCGGGTGCCCTCGGGCCCGGCGCCACGGGCCACCAGCACGTGGCGCAGCGCGGGCAGCGCGGGCCTGAGAGCGGCCAGCATGCCGGCGTGGTCGAAGCCGCGAAAGTGCGCCGGTACCACCGCCACCTGGGAGCGGAGGAGCCTCAGCATGAAGCGCAGCTCGCTCGCCCGGTAGGTGGGCGGGATCGGGTTCACGATCGCGCCCAGTCGCAGGGCGGCCAGGAAGAGGACCACCGACTCGTTCCAGTTGGGGAGCTGGCAGGAGAGCACGCCACCCCGCTCGAGGCCGAGCGCGCGCAGGCCGCGAGCGGCGCGGTCGACGGCCCGCGCCAGATCCTGCCACGTGTAGCGAGCCCGCCCGTCGACGAAGGCGGTGCGGGCGGGCCGCTCGCGGGCCCAGCGGTCGAGATGGGCCTCCAGGCTCTCGTTCCGCCAGTGGCCGGCGCCGACCATGTCCCGGATCCGCGCGTCGGTGAGAGTGGTCTCCATCCCGCCCCCCGGGGCGGCGCCTCAGGCGAAGGCGCCCTGTTCGATCAGCTGGGTGTGCACCGCTCCCGCGCGGAAGAGGTCGCTGCGCATCACGCGCTGGTGGAACGGGATCACCGTCTTCACCCCCTCGATCACGAAGGCGTCGAGCGCGCCGCTCATCCGCGCGATGGCCTCCTCGCGGTCGCGGCCGGTGGCGATCAGCTTGGCCAGCAGCGGGTCGTAGTGGACGGAGACCTCCACCCCCTCCGCCACCCCGCACTCGAGCCGGATGCCCGGTCCCGCGGGCAGGTCCAGGCGGGTGAGCTTGCCGGGCGAGGGCATGAAGCTCTTGGCCGGGTCCTCCGCGTAGATGCGGCACTCGATGCTGGCCCCGCGCTGCCGGATCTGCTCCTGCGTCCACGGCAGCGGCTCCCCCGCCGCCACTCGCAGCTGGGCCTGCACCAGGTCGAGGCCGGTCACCTCCTCGGTGACGGGGTGCTCCACCTGGAGCCGCGTGTTCATCTCCAGGAAGAAGAACTCCTCCCCGGTGACGATGAACTCCATCGTGCCCGCGTTGACGTAGCCCACCGAGCGCGCCCCGGTCACCGCGGCCGCGGTCAGTCGCGCCTTGAGGGCGGCCGAAAGATGTGGGGCCGGCGTCTCCTCGATCAGCTTCTGGTGCCGACGCTGGATCGAGCACTCGCGCTCGTGCAGGTGGACCACGTGGCCGGCCGCGTCCCCGAACACCTGCACCTCGACGTGACGCGCGCCTTCGACGTAGCGCTCCAGGAAGAGCCCGCCGGAGCCGAACGCGGCCTGGGCCCGCCGCCGGGCGGAGGCGAACGCGGCCGGCAGGGCCGCCTCGTCCGACACCTTCACCATCCCGATGCCGCCGCCCCCCGCGGAGGCCTTCAGCATGACCGGGTAGCCCGTGCGCCCCGCGACCTCGCGGGCCGCGTCCACCGAATCCACCGGGCCGTCGCTGCCCGGCACCACCGGGACACCGGCGGCGGCCATGATCCGGCGCGCGCCGATCTTGTCGCCCATCTGCTGGATGACTGGCCAGGACGGCCCGATGAAGACGAGGCCGGCGGCCTCGCACGCCTGGGCGAAGCGCCAGTTCTCGGAGAGGAACCCGTAGCCGGGGTGGATCGCCTGGGCGCCGGTGCGACGGGCCGCGTCGATCACGCGCTCGATGTCGAGGTAGCTCTGGCGCGCCGGGGCCGGCCCGATCGCGACCGCCTCGTCCGCGTCCGCCACGTGCGGCCACGCCGCGTCCGCCTCCGAGTACACCGCGATCGCCCGGACCCCCAGGGCCCGGCAGCCGCGGATCACGCGACGGGCGATCTCCCCCCGATTGGCGACCAGGACGCTGCGCAGCACGGGATCAGGCGGGCCGGGCGGCAGAGGAGACGGCGGCCTCGAGCGCGGCCACCCGCCAGCCCGCGTCGGTCGGCACCCAGCGGAGCAGCAGGGTCGAGCCGTCGAACCGGAGCTTCACGAGCCGCTGCTCGCCGACCCGGGCGAAGGCGACCAGGCGCGGCCGTCCACCGCGGGCTTCCCGCAGCCGCGCCGAGAGGTCGGCCCCGGGCTCCACGGTGGGGTCGAGCCAGCGCCGCGCCGCCTCCAGGTCGCCGGCGGCGAGCGCGGCCCCGAAGCCGTCCAGCGCGCCGGCCAGCTCGGGGGCGATCGGCCACTGCGCCGTCGCCTGCTCGAGGCGGATGAACTCGCGGGCGTCGTCGCTCGGCGGCACGGTCTCCGCTCCGGGCGCCGCGACGCGCATGGCGGCGCCCGACCCGTTGACCCCGCCCGCCGCCTCCAGCAGCGCCCACAGGCGGGCCTCCCCGGCGCGCCCCCGCTCCGCGAGCGCGGGCGTGCGCAGGAGGTGGCGCGCGATGGACTCGCCGGCCGCCACGTGCCGCCGCTCGTCGGCGATGCAGCGCGAGAGGATGCGACAGGTCGGCGGCTCGTACACCGCGTTGGTGCTCGCGAGGTGCGCCTCGTACGCGGCCAGCAGCTGGGGCTTCAGCACGCGGTACACGCCGACCACGCGCTCGATGGTCTGCCCCGGCGCTTCCGCGGCCTCCAGCGCGTCCATGAACGCGACGAGCCGTTCGTTGGCGGGCTCGGAAACCTGCGCGGCGGCCCGCAGCTCGGGCAGGCGCTTGCCCCAGGCGTCGGCGTGCTGCGCGTTGTCCCACACGTGACGGCCGAAGAGCAGCTTCGCCGAGAGCTCGGGGGTGAGCGCGATCCAGCCTCCCAGGATGCGCATCATGCGCTCGGTCACGTACCGGTAGTGGCGCACGGTCCGGGCGGACTCATCCACCTCGAGGAAGCCGGCCAGGGGATGGGTCATTGTCGGGTATCCGGAAGGGACGGGCGGGAGCCTAGTAGACCGCGGAGCGCTGGGTCGTGCGGATGAGGCGGGCGATCTCCTCGTCGGTGAAGCCGCCCTCGCGCCGGGCCTCGGTGGCGATGGAGATCGGCACCGCGTCGTGCGCGCCCTCGCGGCGGACGCCGCCGAGGTTGAACCGCTCGTCGATCGACTCCTGGAACTCGACCGCGCGGCGGCGGCGCTCCGGGTCGCCCTCGGTGAGGCGGGTCAGCCACTTCGAGCCCATGCGCACGTGGGTGATCTCGTCGGCCAGCACGTAGTCCACCGCGCGCTCCAGGATCGGGTCGCCCATCTTCCGCGCGATGTGTACCAGCTGGTTGAACACGTCGCAGGCCAGGCCCTCGAGGCCGCGGTTCACCCCCGCCACCCGGGCCGCCGCATCCTCCGCGCAGGCGCAGCGCCAGAGGATGGTGGTCTCGGGGAACTCGCCGATGTAGCCGTCGAGGTGCTCGAGCAGGCGCACGTAGATCTCGACGTGGCGCGACTCGTCCCACACCTGCCGCGCCATGTCCATGGTGAACTCCCACGGCGCGTCCGGGAAGTCGTACACCGTGCGGCCCGCGCCCTCCATGGCCTGTAGCTCGCCCACCATGATGCCGTGGACGCGCTCCTTGATGGAGTCGCGGGAGAGCAGATCCGGGAACGGCGGCAGGCCCTGGTCGACCTTGAGCTGCGCGACCTCGCGCGCCCGCATCCGCACCAGGCGATCCTCGCGCGCCAGCTTGTCGTACGCGATGAGCCGTTCCATGCGTCGCTCCGCTCGGGGAAACTGAACCGCTGTTCATCGCAGTCTAAACGATGGCCGGTATCACCGCAACGGGGCCGGGGGGAAGAGAGCAAGCAGCCGGGAGCGGCTCAGTCGGCGGGTGGACGCCGGCGCGGGGTGCGCACCACGCTCGCGGGGCGCAACGATCCCTCGCCCCAGCGGGCGGTGACCCGGTCCATCGCCTGGGCGAGGCGCTCGCGGCGCGTCGGGTCCCCGCCGAGCAGCGGGAGCTGGCCCGCCGCCGCGGGCCCGAGGCCGGAGGCGGAGAGGCCGATGAGCCGCACCGCCTGGCTGAGCGGGATGCGATCGAGCAGGGCGCGCGCCCGCCGGTAGATCGCGAGCCCGTCCTGGGTCGGATCGTCGGTGTGCCGCCGGGTGAGCGTGGAGAAGTCCGCGAAGCGCAGCTTCAGGGTGACGCAGCGGGCCGCGTACCCGCTCTCGCGCAGCTCGCGCGCCACGCGCTCGGCCTGCTCGCGCAGCGTCGCTCCCAGGCGATCCAGGTCGCGGTGGTCGCGGCCGAACGTCTCCTCCGCGCCCATCGACTTCGGCGGCGCGAACGGCTCGACCTCTCGATCGTCCCGCCCGTGCGCGAGGTCGTGCAGGCCGCGCCCGCCCGGGCCGAAGCGCGCCTCCAGGTAGCCGACCGGGACCGTGGCCAGCTGCCCGATGGTGGTGATGCCCATCTCCTCGAGCCCCTGCCCGGTCACCTTCCCGACGCCCCAGAGCCGCGAGACCGGCAGCGGGGCGAGGAAGTCCGCCTCCGCGCCCGCGGGCACCACCACGAGGCCGTCCGGCTTGCGGAGGTCGGAGGCGACCTTGGCCACGAACTTGTTGGCCGCGACCCCGACCGAGGCGGTCAGCGCGAGCTCCTTCGCGATGCGTGCCTTGATGGTGGCCGCCACCGTGGGGCCATCGCCCGAGAGGGTCTCGGTGCCGGTGACGTCGAGGAAGGCCTCGTCGATGGACACCGGCTCGAGCAGCGGCGTGAAGGCGGCGAGCACGGCCATGACCTGCCGCGAGACCGCGGCGTACTTGTCCATGTCGACAGGCAGGAACACCGCGTGGGGGCAGAGGCGCGCCGCGCGCCCGATCGGCATCGCGGAGTGCACCCCGTAGAACCGCACCTCGTAGGAGGCGGCCGACACGACCCCGCGGCCGCGCGGGTCCGCCCCCACGACCACCGGCCGCCCGCGCAGCTCGGGTCGATCCCGCTGCTCCACGGACGCGTAGAACGCATCCATGTCGACGTGGAGAACCGTGCGGGGCATGACTCGCGTCAGCTTCCTGGGATTCGCGGACGGCCGTTTACTTCTTCAGGCTCTTCATCTGCGGGGGCCCAGACATGGCCCCCGCACTCCCCCACTCCGGCGGACTTCCCGTCGCGGCGGCTGCCGCTGGGCCGCGACGGCTCAGCGCACGATGCTACGGCCGCGCCACTTGTCGATGGACTTCTTGGAGAAGAGCCATTTCCCCTCGTGCTCGAGCGCGGGGATTCGGCGCTCGGCCGCCATCGCGGCCACCGTCTTCTCGTCCATGGCCAGGTACCGGGCGGCTTCCTTCACGTCCATCGTGTCCTTTGGCAGCACCGACATCGCCTCCTGTGGTGGGCCTGCTAATAATCCATCAGGGGGTGCGGGCATCCGCGGTCGCGTCGGACGCCTTCTTCAGCCGCTCGATCTCCGCCTCCAGCGTGTGGATGCGATCGAGCATCTGCTCCAGCGTGCGCGCCAGGGGATCCGGCAGGTCGGCCTGGTTGAGATCGATGCCGCCGGTCACCCGCTCCCCGTTGCGGAATGTTATGCGACCCGGCACCCCGACCACAACACAGTTCTCGGGCACCTCGCGCACCACCACCGAGCCCGCGCCGATGCGGCTGCCCGCGCCGATCGTGAACGCGCCGAGGATCTTGGCCCCCGCTCCGATCACCACGTTGTCCCCGATGGTGGGATGGCGCTTCTCGCGCTTCACGCTGGTGCCGCCGAGGGTCACGCCCTGGAGGATGCTGACGTTCTCGCCGACCTGGGCGGTTTCGCCGATCACGATCCCCATGCCGTGGTCGATGAAGAGGCCGGGCCCCAGGACCGCGGCGGGGTGGATCTCGATGCCGGTGAAGAACCGGCTTACGTGGGAGACGAACCGGGCCAGGAGCGGCCAGCCGCCGCGCCACAGCGCGTGCGCCACCCGGTGCCCCCAGATCGCGTGCACGCCCGGATAGCACAGCACGATCTCCAGCCCCGAGCGGGCGGCCGGGTCACGCTCCATCACCGTCCTCACGTCCCGTCGCATGCGATCGAACATTCCGCTCGCTCCTTGTGCGGGTGCGGCCGGTCTCGCGCGGGCTCAGGCCCGCGCGGGCATCGCGCTGCGCAGCTTCGCCACCAGCGGCTCGGTGGAGTCGAGCACGTAGTCGATGTCGGCCGCGGTCGTCGAGCGCCCCAGCGAATGCCGCACCGCGCCCATCGCCCAGTCGAGTGGCACCCCCATCGCGACCAGCACGTACGACGGCTCCACGTTGCCGGAGGTACACGCCGAGCCCGCGGAGACGCCGATGCCCTTCAGATCCAGGCCGAGCACGATGGATTCCGACTCCACGTGCCGGAAGCACACGTTGCAGGTGCCGGGGACCCGCTGGGTGGGGTGCCCGTTGAGCCGCACCTCGGGCACGCGGCGCTCGAGTCCCTGCCAGAGCCGGTCGCGAAGGCCGGTGAGGCGCTGGGCCTCCTCGGCCATGTCGCGGCCGCGGATCTCCACCGCCTTGCCGAAGCCCACGATCCCGGCCACGTTCTCGGTGCCCGCGCGCCGGCGCCGCTCGTGCTCGCCCCCGTGCTGGATCGAGACCATCTTGGTGCCCTTCCTGATGTATAGACCGGCCACGCCCTTCGGCCCGTAGATCTTGTGGCCGGAGAACGAGAGCATGTCGATGTTGAAGGCGTCCAGGTCGATCGGCACCTTGCCGAAGGTCTGCACCGCGTCCATGTGGAAGGGGATGTTGTGCTCGCGCGCGATGGCCCCCAGCTCGCGGGCGGGCTGGATGGTGCCGATCTCGGAGTTGGCGTGCATGATCGTGATCAGGATCGTGTCGGGCCGGATCGCGCGCCGGAGCGCGTCGGGATCGACCTGACCGTGACCGTCCACGTCGAGGTAGGTGGCGGCGAATCCCTGGCTCTCCAGGGTCTGCACCGCGCGCAGGACCGCGTGGTGCTCGATCCGAGAGGTGATGATGTGACCCTGGCGCCGGGCCATCGCCACCCCCTTCACCGCCATGTTGTCGGACTCGGTGCCCCCGGAAGTGAACACCACCTCCTCCTTGCCGACCCGCAGGAAGTGGGCGACCTGCTCGCGGGCGGTCTCGAGCCCCTCGCGCGCTTCGCGCCCGAAGCCGTGCACGCTCGACGGATTGCCGAAGCGCTCGCTGAAGTACGGCAGCATCGCGGCCACCACCTCCGGGTGCACCGGCGTCGAGGCATTGTGATCGAGATAGACCTGTCGGTTCATTGACGCTCCCCTTTCACGATGTTACGCTGACGCTCGCATGGCCCTCGCGGGACGCAAGCTCGGCCTGATGGTCTCGACCGCGCCCGACCACCCGAATCTCGAGACCGCGATCGGTCTCTCCCAGGCGGCGCTGGACGGCGGCGGCGACGTGTACCTGTACCTGATCGACGACGCGGTAGCCGCGGTGGAGGATTCGCGCCTGCAGGCCCTCGCCGACCGCGGTCTCAAGCTGTTCGTGTGCGCCTACGGGTGCCAGAAGCGCCGGCTTCCCCTGTCGGAGCGGGCCACCAACTGCGGGCTGGTGGTCCTCACCGACGTGATCAACGGCACCGACCGCTTCCTCGCCCTCAACTAGCCGCCTCGTGGCCTCGAACCAGCCGACCCTGGTGGTCATCTCGGAGGATCCGCGCACCTCGCACCGGGCCAACGAGGCGATGCGCATCGCGCTCGGCATCGTGGCGGGGGACAATCCGATCCACATCGTGCTGACCGGCCCCGCGGTCCACCTGCTGGACGAGGACACCGACGACCTGGTCGACGGCGACGACATCGCCAAGTTCCGCGCCTCGCTCAAGAAGCTCGGGATCCCGTTCGAGGTCGAGGGCTCCCTGCCCACCGAGCCCGGCTGGAACGCGGACGGCCACCCGGTGCGGACGGTGAGCCGGGACGAGATCGCGGCGCTGGTGCCCACGGCGACCCGCTTCCTCGTGTTCTGATGGCCGCCGTCCTCCACCTCCTGAAGGCGGACGCAGGCGCGCTCGCCGCGCCGGTCATCGCCGCCAACGCGGCCGAGCCCGGCGCGCGGGTCACGGTGGTCCTCCTCGACGGGGCGACCGCTCCCACGCTGCCCGCGGGCGTGACGGTGCGCCGCCTCGCTCCCGGCGAGCTCGACTACGCGGGGCTCCTCGATCTGATCTTCACTCACGATCACGTCGTCACCTGGTAGACCCCTCACCCTTGCCCTCTCGCCTCCGGTGAGAGGTCAGCGGTCGCGGTGCTCCTCGACCCACTTCATCTGGATCGCCTCCAGGATTCCCTCGTTCGAGCCCCGGGGCTCGCCGGTGAACCCGGGCAGCGCCACCACCCATTTGTGGAGGTCGGTGAACCGCACCGAGAGCGGGTCCACGTCGGGGTGCGCCTCCATGAGGGCCAGCGCGATGTCCTCCGCGTCCTGCCAGTTCACTTCGGGATCTCCACCACCACGTTTCCCTTCACGATGGCCTGACACCCGAGCCGGGAGTGCAGCGTGAGCCCCTCCGCGGTGTCCAGGCGATCCTCCTCGTCCTGCTCCATGGGCGACAGGTTGTCCTCCCCCTCGCGCACCACCACGTGACAGGTGGTGCACGCGCAGCTGCCGCCGCAGTTGTGCTCGAGGTGGATGTCGTGGGCGAGGGCGATGTCGAGCAGCGACCCCGGCCGGCCGTGATCGGCCAGCGGGTACTTGGCGTCGTCCACCTCCACCGTCTTGTTGAGCGGCAGGAACGTGACCTTGTGCACCGCCATCTATCGGTCCTCCAGGAGCCGGTCGGCCCGCTTGGACGTGACCGCGTCCTTGATGGCAGCCTCCATCATGCGGTCGGCCAGCGGGGCGGTGGCCTGGTTCAGCGCGATGGTCCGCTCGCGGATCTCGTCGCGGTCGGTGCCGGGCCGCGCGGCCCGCAGGGCGGCCAGCGCGGTCTCGATCGACGCCCGCTCATCATCGCTCGCGAGGCGGCCGGCCTGGCGCAGGGCGCGCTCCACGTGATTGATCACGGTGTCGGCCTCGGTGCGCGTCTCGATCAGCAGGCGCGCCTCCACGTCCGCCTCCGCGTGGGTGAACGAGTCCTCCACCATCTGCTCGACCTGGTCCTCGCTGAGGCCGTAGGTCGGCCTCACCTCGATGCTGGCCGCCTTGCCGGTGCGCTGCTCACGCGCCTGCACCTGGAGGATGCCGTTGGCGTCGATGAGGAACGTGACCTCGATCTTGGGCATGCCGGCCGGCATCGGGTCCACTCCGGCCAGGTCGAAGCGGGCCAGCGAGCGGTTGTCCTTGGCCAGCTCGCGCTCGCCTTGCAGCACGTGCATGTCGATCGTGGTCTGCCCGTCCACCGAGGTGGTGAAGTACTCCTTGGCCAGGGTCGGGATCGTGGTGTTGCGGGGAATCAGCACGCTCACGATGCCGCCCAGGGTCTCGATGCCGAGGGAGAGCGGGGTCACGTCGAGCAGCAGCATGTCGGTGATGCCGCCGGCCAGGATCTGGGCCTGCACCGCGGCCCCGAGGGCCACCACCTCGTCGGGATTGAGCCGGCTGTGCGGCGCGCGGCCGAAGAGCTCCTCCACCCGCCGCCGCACCAGCGGCGTGCGGGTGGCCCCGCCCACCAGCACCACCTGGTCGACCGCCTTGGCGTCGAGCCCCGCGTCCGCGAGGGCCCGACGGCAGGGGCCGAGGGTGGTCGCCACCAGCGGCTCCACCAACCCCTCCACCTCCGCGCGGGTGATGTCGCGGTGGTAGGTGAAGCGCTCGAACGGGATGCTCAGCACGGTGCGCTCGTCGAACGAGAGCCGGCACTTGGCCGCCTCCGCCCCGAGCCGGATCTCCTGCATCGCCTCCGCGTCGCTCCGCAGATCGACGCCGTGCCGGGCGCGGATGTCGGCCGCGATCCAGTCCACCAGCGCCTGGTCGAAGTCGTCGCCGCCCAGGTGCGTGTTGCCGTTGGTCGCGAGCACCTCGAACACCCCGTCCTTCACCCGCAGGATCGAGATGTCGAAGGTGCCGCCGCCCAGGTCGTAGACCGCGATGATCCCCTCCGCCATCTTCTGCAGCCCGTAGGCGAGCGAGGCGGCGGTGGGCTCGTTGACGATCCGGAGGACCTCGAGGCCCGCGATGCGGCCCGCGTCCTTGGTCGCCTGGCGCTGGGCGTCGTTGAAGTAGGCCGGCACCGTGATCACCGCCTGCTCGACCGCCTCGCCGAAGTGGGCCTCGGCCCGCCGCTTGAGCGCGCGCAGCACGTGGGCCGACACCTCGGGCGGGGTCACCTCGCGGTCGCCGATGCGGATGGTCACCACCTCCGCGTGCGGGGTGACCTCGAAGGGCAGGCGCGACAGATCGTCCTTGACGTCCTCGTAGCCGCGCCCCATCAGGCGCTTCACCGAGTACACGGTGCGCGCCGCGTTGCGGGCGAGCTGGCGGCGGGCCGCCTCCCCCACCACCACCCCGTGCGGGGTCCAGGCCACGATCGACGGCAGCAGGGCGCGGCCCTCCGCGTCGGGAATCACCCGCGGGATGCCGCCCTCCACGTGCGCCACCAAACTGTTGGTGGTGCCGAGGTCAATGCCGACGATGCGGGACATGGTCCTCCTCGCGCTCTCCCAGCGCATCGCTCAGGTCGTCGATGACGGTGCGCAGATAGGCCCGCGTGGCGAGCCGCTGCTTGAACCATTCCAGCAGCGGCTTGCGGTCCCCGCCGCCGTCCACCAGCCGGTCCCACTCCGCGGCGCGTCCGGCGATGGCCTCCGCCTCGGCCGCGTAGCGGGCCTCGAGCCGCGCGCGCTCCTCGCGGACCCGGTCCGCGCCCTCACCGGTCATGCCTGCCGCCCGGGCCTCCTCGAGCGCCTCCTGGACCTCCAGCATCTCCTGCAGGAGCTCGCGGGGCGCCTTCGGCTTCTCGCTCGCGCCCTCCCGGACTTCCCGCCCCTCCTCGAGCGCGATCAGGTACTCGACTCGCGGCAGCGGATCCCGCAGCGCGCGATAGGCTCGGTTCACGAGGGCCGAGCGGGCGAGGGCCTCCGCCTGCCGCGCCGCGTCCGTCCCCTGATGGAAGTCGGGATGATGCTCGCGCGACAGCTCGTAGAAGCGCCGCTGCAGGGCGTCGGCGTCCACCGTCAGCTTGCGGGGCAGGCCGAACACCGTGAAGTAGTCGGTCACGTGATGTCCTCAAAACAAGAACGGGCCCGCCCGGGCCCGTTCTCGTGTCTCCCGAGTTCGGGCCTAGGCCGAGAACGAGGTCCCACACCCACAGCTCGATTTGGCGTTGGGGTTGACGAAGGTGAAGCCGCCCGTCAGCCCCTGCATCACGTAGTCGAGGGTGGTGCCGTTGAGGTAGAGGTAGCTCTTCTTGTCGCAGACCACCTGGACCCCTTCCACGTCGAACTTCTTGTCGTGGGGGCCGGTCTCGTTGTCGAACTCGAGGGAATAGGACAGCCCCGAACAGCCCCCGCCCTTCACCCCCATCCGGAGATAGACGTTCTCCAGATTCTGGGCCTGCATGAGCTGCTTCACCTGCTGCACCGCCTTTTCGGTCAGCGCCACCGCCATGGCGTGAGCTCTCCTTTGCGCTCTGTCCTTACGACGCGTCCCGTCCCGCGGGCGCTTCGCTCTTGATCCACTTCTCCCGGTAGTCCTGCAGCGCGGCCTTGATGGCGTCCTCGGCCAGCACCGAGCAGTGGATCTTCACCGGGGGCAGTTTCAGCTCGTTCACGATGTCGGTGTTCTTGATCTTGGCCGCCTCGTCCACCGTGCGGCCCTTGAGCCACTCGGTGGCCAGGCTGGACGAGGCGATGGCGCTGCCGCAGCCGAAGGTCTTGAACTTGGCGTCCTCGATCACGCCGGTCTCCACGTTGACCTTGATCTGCAGCTTCATGACGTCGCCGCACTCGGGCGCGCCCACCAGCCCCGTCCCGACGCCCGGGGTTTCCTTCGTGAAAGACCCCACGTTGCGCGGGTTGTTGTAGTGGTCGACCACCTTATCGCTGTAGGCCATGTCCGCACGTCCTCCTGGGATCGCCCGTGGGCGTCGTTATTCCGCCTTCCAGTGAATCGACTTCAGGTCCACGCCTTCCTTCGCGAGCTCGTAGAGCGGGGACATCTCCCGCAGCCGCTGCACGACCTCGACCGTCTTGGCCGCCACGAACTCGACCTCCTCCTCGGTGGTGAACCGGTGCAGCCCGAAGCGGATCGAGGAGTGGGCCAGCTCGGTGTCGACGCCCAGCGCCGAGATCACGTAGGACGGCTCGAGGGTCGCCGAGGTGCAGGCCGAGCCCGAGGCCAGCGCGGCCTCCCGGTTCAGACCCATCAGCACCGACTCGCCCTCCACGTACGCGAATGAAATATTGAGGTTGTGCGGGAGGCGCCGCTCGGGGTGGCCGTTGACGTAGGCCTCGTCCACCTTGGCGAGGATCTGCTCCTGGAGCCGGTCCCGCAGCGCGGCCAGCCGCTTGCCCTCCGCCGCCATCTCCTCGCGCGCGATCTCCGCCGCCCGGCCGAAGCCCACCACCAGCGGCACCGGCACCGTGCCCGAGCGCATCCCGCGCTCGTGTCCGCCGCCGTCCACCATGGGCGCCAGGCGCACCCGCGGGTTCTTTCGCCGCACGTAGAGCGCGCCCACCCCCTTGGGCCCGTACAACATGTGGGCGGTGGCGGAGAGCAGGTCGATCCCCATTCCCTCGACGTCCACCGGGACCTTGCCCACCGCCTGGGTGGCGTCGGTGTGGAAGATGATCCCCTTCTCCTTGGCCAGCTTGCCCAGCTCCGCCACCGGCTGGATCGTCCCGATCTCGTTGTTGGCGAACATCACCGAGATCAGGATGGTCTTGGCGGTGCACGCGGCCCGCACCGCCTCCACGTCCACCAGCCCGTCGCGGCCCACCGGCACGTAGCTGATCTCGAAACCCTGCCGCTCGAGCCGCTTGCAGACGTCCAGGGTGGCCCGCTGCTCGATCGTCGTGGTGACGATGTGGTTGCCCTTTTCCCGGTACATCTCGGCCACGCCCTTCAGCGCCAGATTGATGGCCTCGGTGCCCCCGGAGGTGAACACGACCTCCTTGGGATCCCGCGCCCCGATGAGCTTGGCGATCTGCTCGCGGGCCCGGTCCACCCCGCTCTCGGCCTCCCAGCCGAACGGATGGTTGCGGCTCGCGGGATGCCCGAACTTCTCGGTGAAGTACGGGATCATCGCCTCCAGCACCCGCGGATCGACCGGGGTCGTGGACTGGCTGTCCATGAAGATCGGAAGCTTCAACGCCATCGCGCAGTCTCTCCTGTCGATCGCCGTCTAGCGGATCGCGGCCAGCGGCGGCACCGGAACCACGGTGGGCGCGGCGGCCAGCTCCGCGAGCGTCATGCTATCGAGTACGTGGGTGATGCTCGCCTGGATCTTCTGCACCGGGCCCCGCAGGTTGCAGCGCGCGAACTGCGGGCAGTCGTCGTGGTCGGTCATGCAGCTCACCACGCTCAGCGGCCCCTCCAGCGCCCGCACCACCTGCCCCACCGTGATCTCCGTCGGCCGGCGGGTCAGCACGTAGCCGCCCTTCGGTCCGTTGTGGCTCGTGATCAGCTTCTTCTTCGCCAGCCGCTGCAGGATCTTGGCGAGCCGTTCCTGCGGGATCCGGAACTCCTCCGCGATCCGCTTCGCGCTCACCGCCCCGTCCTCGCCGTGAGCGGCGATGAAGTGGATGGCCATCAGCCCGTAATCCGCGCGTTTCGTGAACCTCAGCACGGTGGCTCTCCCTCTGGCGTCCCTATATCCGACCCGCCTGGTCGGCGATCCCCATGGTCGGAGTCTGCCACCCAGGGGGGCCCTTGTCAAGCGGAGCGTGCCCTTTGCCCTGCTCCGGCGTGGTCTTAGGTTGGTCTGACCAGCCCCGCGCCGGGGGCCGTCACTGCCAGGAATCCCGGAACTGCTTGGCCGCCTCCTCGGGGGGGGTGTCGTTGACGTGAATCCCCCCCACCCCGTTGGAGCGGTCCGGGGTGGTGCACACCTCGATGTGCCAGTGGTAGTCGTCGGCAATCGTCGCCCACTCACCGGGCAGGATCTTGGCGGCCAGGTTCGGCGCGGTGTAGAGCGTCATCTCGAACGGGGGGTCGCCCATCTTGGCGGCCAGGGTCCGGAAGAGGCCGCTCAGGATCCCGGCCAGCTCGGCCACCACGTCGCCGGAGAGCGCGCTCTCGTAGAGGCAGCTGTGCTGGCGCGGCAGGATCCAGGTCTCGAACGGCGAGCGCGCCGCGTAGGGCGACAGCGCCAGGAAGTGGTCGGTGAGGCGCACCACCCGGTCGCCGCCCGCGATTTCCTGGCGGATCATGTCGCAGTAGACGCAGCGCCGCTTGTACTCGTAGTGCTCCCGGCACTCCCGCAGCTTGCGTCGCACCTCGTCGAAGATGATCGGGATCGCGGTGAGGCGCGAGTAGGGATGCGTGATCCGCGAGCCGGGGGCGCGGTGGCGCCGGGTCACCAGGATGTCGCGGATGCTCGGGTCTCTCTTCAGGTCGCGGATGCGCTCGCCGTACATCCAGAGCACCTGGTTCCACTGCGCGTCGCCCAGGGTCGCCGCGGTGTCGTCGTGGTTCGGGCTCTCCACGATCAGCTCGGTGGCCCCGCGGGGCGAGATGCGATCGTAGAGGCCCAGCCCCTCGCGCACCAGCTCCTGCTCGATGCGGAAGTAGGGATCGGCCTCCGGGATCACCCGCACCGACCACCCCGGCCCATCCGGCCGCGAGCCCTCGCGCCGGTAGGCGAAGATCTCGTGCGGGGTGTGCGCCTCGTTGCCGGGGCAGAACGGGCACACCGACGACGCGGGCGGCTTGCCACCCGGGCGCACCAGCACCCAGCGGCCTCGCGTCGGATCCTTGCGCAGATCGCTCATGACTCGGTCACGATAGGAAATGGCCTCCGGCAAGTCAAGGCGCCCTGGGGGACGCGGCGCCCGACCGGGGGGCCGCCGACGCGGCCCACATACCCTGCGAGGCAAAAAAGCCTGGCCGGTATCGTAGTTGAGGAGCAGGCATGCCGGACGAAGAGCCAACAGAGCGTCAGGGCTCCCTGTCGACACTGCCTGCGGGACGCCGGGACCGGCGTCTCTCGGCGGCGGCTCTGCTGGTGAGTCTCGCGATCTTCCTCATCGCGCTGCCCTTCGCCAAGGTCCCGCTGACCCCGGTGTGGGCTTTCATCCCCGTGTACCAGGTACATGTCGGGCTACACGGACGACGCGGTCGTCCGCCACGGGGTGCTGCATGAGGGCACCGCGTTCCTCCAGAAGCCGTTCACGCCGGCGGGGCTCCGGGCGAAGGTGCGCGAGGTGCTGGACCGCTAGTCAGGTCGGTCAGGCGTTGCGGGGCGCTGGTCGGCTACGGGATCAAGACGCTGGTCCCGTCGCCGGAGTTGCTGATCGTGTAGGTACCGGCGGAGACGTTCGGCGTGTAGACGTACGTGCCCCACCCGCCGGGCGCCGCGGGCACCGCGGCGAGGAACGGCCCGCCCGGCTGACCGGACGGATTCGTCACGACGATGGTGAGCTGGGTGAGCGTCGCGGGGATCCTCCCCATGTGCGCGCTGTAGATGCTCACCGCGGAGGCGAGGGTCCGGGCGTCGGCCTGGGCCTTGGCGATGCGGCCGCGGGCCTGCATGTTGGAGTAGAGCGGGATCGCGATGGTGGCGAGGACGCCGATGACGGCGACCACGACCATCAGCTCCACGAGCGTGAATCCCAGCTCCTGACGCCTCGACGTTCTGCGGGCCATGGCCCTCTCTCCTCCTGTGGGTGCACTGCCGGGCAGGAAGGGAGCAAGACAAGGGCCAGCCACATCGGTAGGATCTAAGCCATTGATTCTGTGTCGCTTGTCGCTCGGGCCGTGACGCGATCAGTCAGGTCGTGTGACTGAAACCGGCGGTATGGCGGAGGAAATGGGCGCTCAGCGCCTCCAGCTCCAGAGGAGCTTCCAGACCAGGCGCACCATCGCGTCCCCCGCCACCATCAGCCGCAGCCTTCGCATACGGCTATGCTACGCTAGCGGCCATCAAGGAGACCGTCATGGCCGACGAGCGCCCCCGAGTCCGCGTCTTCAGCTCCCCCACCTGAGGCCCCTGCAAGGCGGCGAAAGAGTTTCTTTCGTCTCAGGGGGTGGCCTTCGAGGACATCAACGTGATGGCGGACGCGGACGCGCGCGACGAGCTGGTCAAGCTGACCGGACAGATGTCGATCCCGGTGATCGTGGTCGGCGATCAGGTGGTGCGCGGCTTCAACAAGCCCGCGCTGAAGAGCGCGCTCGGTCTCTAGTTCCCCTGCTGCTGCTTCAGCTTCTTGAGGTGTAGCCGGGCCACGTCCACCCAGTCCTTCTCCGAGGGCTGGCTGCCGGCGAGGCTGATGTACCGCTCCCAGAGGTTGATGGCCTCCTTGGGGTCGACCTTCTCGTACACCAGGGCCAGGTTGTAGAGCGCGCCGGTGTTCTTGGCGTCCGCGTCGACCACCTTGTGGTACTCCTCGATGGCCTCCTTGTAGAGGCCCTTGTCCTCGTAGACCTCGGCGAGGCCCATGCGCGCATCGAGGTAGGCGGGGTCGAGGTCGATCGCCTTCTTGTAGGCGGTCACCGACTCGTAGTAGAGCCCCTTCTCCGAGTAGTAGATCTTGCCGAGGCTCACGTGGACCTTGGCGTTCATGGGGTTGAACTCGAGCCCCTTCTGGTACGCCGACACCGCCTGATCCACGTCGCCCTTGGCGGCCAGGGCGTCGCCGAGCCCCACGTGGGCCTCCGCGTAGAACGGCCGGAGCTCGATGGCCTTCGCGTACGCCTTGATCGCCTCCTCGAAGAGACGGCGCGGCGCGGTCAGGTAGAGATCGCCCAGCGCCTTGTAGGGCTCCGCGAAGGTCGGATCGAGCTGGGCGGAGGCGCGGAACTGGGCCGCCGCCTTCCAGCGATTGCCGAGGTTCTGGTGCACCACCCCGAGGGCGTACTGGGCGGCCACGAACTGGGGATCGGCCTCGATGGCGCGGCTCAGGAACTCCACCGCCGCTTCGCTCGCGTCCTGGGTGCCGCGATAGGACGCGTGGCGGCCACGTACGTAGAGCTCGAAGGCGCGCGCCACGCCGGTCGGCGCGGCCCACTTCTGGGCCCGCGCGAGCTCCGCGTCGCTGGCCGGGACCTTCATGGCCTTGAGGTAGGCGCCGGGCAGTGACCTCAGCCGGTCGAGGAGCTGGCCGTCGGGCACCGCGAAGGTATCGAGCGCGCCCTTCTCCACCTTGTCGCCCCGCACGTCGAGGAAGCGCGGCTGCACGATGAGGTCGGTGCCGGTGCGCTTCACCTCGCCGAAGAGGGCCAGGTCCGCCCCGAGCTTCTTGGCCGCCGCGGTGGCCGCGGTCTCGTCCCACGCCTCGGGCTGCGGCAGGGCACGCACGCGCTCGCGCTCGATCTGGACGAGCCCGGGCACGTTCACGAGGGACAGCATCAGGGACTGGGCGATCCCCTCGCCGATCCACTGCTCGTCGCGGCCGAGATCGACGGGGGCGTAGGGAAGGATCAGGACGTTGCGCGGCTTGGACGCGGCCTCGCCGGCGCTCGCGGCCAGCGCGAGCAGCAGCGCGGAGACGACGGCCCACTTAGCTCCCGTCAGCGCTCTCATTCCCTGATCCTCCTTTGGCTCGTCCCACCCGCAGCCGCGACCACAGCCGGCCGAGCCCCACCGGCCCGATCCGGCGCAGCGCGATCTCCGGGATCAGCAGCACCGCCACCATCCCCACCAGCCACGGCCAGATGTCCACGCTCAGGCGCGAGCGGTGCCGGTTCTGGAGGAAGGCGTCCTTCGGCTCCGCGAGGAGACCGCCTCCGGTGAGCTCGGTCAGCTCCCGCAGGAACGACTCGTCCACCCCCAGGTCGCGGAACTCCTGCCCGTACGGCACCACCAGTCCCGCGAGCTGCGAGCCCACCATCTGATCGGCCCGCCGCTGCGCCATCCCGACCAGGTACACGCCCTCCTGCCCGGCCGGGAAGCGGCCCCGGTAGCGGCCGGGCCCGATCTGCTCGAGGTCGATCACGGTCCGGGTCTTGTCCGGGGCGACCACCCCCACCTGCGAGTCCAGGAAGTTGATGAACTCGCCCTTGGGATCGATGGCGTCGACCGTCACCTCGCCCACGTTGTCGGTGCGAGCCACGGTGGCCACCGTATCGCTGCGGGTCCCGGTGCGCAACGCCCACCGCGTCACCTGCGACCAGAACTTGTTGAAGCCGCCCCAGCGCACCCACAGCACGCCCCACTTCGCCTTGGCGTCGGAGGTGAAGGCCACCGAGCGCCCGAGGCCGTAGCGCCAGGTGGCGAGCAGCGGATCCTCCTGGTGCGTCATGAGCACCAGGTCCGCGTTGGGCTTCATGCTGGTGGCCACGTAGCCGCCGAGGGGCGGGGCGTCCTTCCAGTCGATCTCCTGGATCGCCTCGTGGGCCGGGCTCGCCACCACCGCCTTGAAGGGCTGCTCCACCAGCGAGGCCTTGGAGGCGAGCTGCGTCTCCAGGGTGAAGATGCGCGGGATCGTCGAGTCGTCCTCGGTGTAGTAGAACCGGCCCCGGCCCCACTTGGCCACGTCGACCATCAGCGGGACGTCCGCGTCCTTGCCGATCGCCACCGTGGAGACCGTGATCTTGTCCTTGGCCATCCGCCGCAGCAGGCCCGCGAAGTCGCCGCGGGTCATCTGGCCGTCGGAGAGGAAGATGACGTGCTTGAGCAGCGCGGGCCGGTCGAAGAGGACCTGGTACGACTCCTTGAGCGCGGGGTAGCCGTCGGTGCCGCCGCCCGCCTTGATGGTGGCGATGGCGTGGTGGATGCTCTGCTTGTCCTTGGCCGGCTTGAGCGGCGAGTCCCAGATGAACTCGGTGTCCCAGCTCATGACCCCGACCTCGTTGCGCTCGTCGAGGAGGTCGACCACCAGGTGCGCGGCCTCCTTGGCGATGTCGAGCTTGGTCACCTTCTCGTCGGTGGTCATCGCCATCGAGCCGGAGCGGTCGATCGAGAGCACCACCGCGAGGCTCGGGATCTCGATCTTCTGCTTCACCTCCATGGTCACCGGCAGGGCTTCCTCGATCGGCGTCCGGTAGTAGCCGCCGAGGCCGAAGCTCTCCTCGCCGCCCAGCATGATGAGCCCGCCGCCCTGCTCGCGGACGTAGTCGCGGATGTTCTCCATCTGCTTCTTCGTCATCTTGAGCGAGGACACGTTGGACAGGATGAGCCCGTCGTACTTCTGCAGCCCCGCCATGTCCTTCGGGATCTTGTCCGCCTCCACCACCGTGACGTCCACGTGCTGGGATCGGAGCGCGGCCGCGAGGGCCTGGGCCTGGGTGCGGTCCTTCTCGGCCAGCAGCACCTGCGGCCGCCCGCGCACCACCAGGGTCCCGATAGCGCGGTTGTTCTCCTCGATGGTGTCGCCCTCCACGTCGATGGCGGCCTGGTAGACGTGGATGCCGCTCTGCTCGAGCGACTGCCGGTAGGTGTAGACGTTCTTGCCCGGCGCGAGCCGCACCACCTGCGAGCCGAGGAACTCCCCGTTGCGATAGAGCGACAGCCGCCCCTGGGCCTCGGCCTGGCTCCAGGCCACCACCTTGGCCTGGAACGGCTCACCGAACTTCACCTCCTGCGGCAGGACCATCGACTCCAGCACCACTTCCTGCGGGAACGTGAGCGGGGCCGGCACGTAGTAGATGTCGGCGCCCGCGTCCTTGGCCGCCTGCGCCACCGCGAGCGCGTTGCCCATGTTCTGCCGGCCGTCGGTCAGCAGCACGAAGCGGTTGGCCTGGCCGGGGGGCGCGGTGGCGAGTCCGAGCTGGAGCGCCTGGGCGAGGTTGGTCCCCCGCCCCGGGACCTGGGCTTGCGGCCGCTCGAGCTTGGAGGTGGTGCGCAGGGGCTGATCCACCACCGCCTCTTCACCGAAGACCACCACGCCCGCCTGATCGCCCGGCTGCATCGCGCCCACCGACTGGGCCGCGAAGCGGTACGCGCTCTCGCGCGCGGCCAGGCTCACGCTGTCGGAGACGTCGAGGAGGAACGTGACGTTGAGCCGGTCGGCCCAGCGCGGGATCGTCGGCCTGGTCAGCGAGATCAGCAGCACCGCGAGGAGCGCGCAGCGCAGGCCGAGGGCCCACCGGTCGCCCAGCCCGCGCGGCAGCCCGAGCCGCCCCCCGGTCTGACGGCGCCAGTAGAGGAAGCCTTCCAGCGCGAACAGCAGCACGGCCAGGATCACGAAGAAGGGCCACAGCTCGCGCAGGATCGAGACCGGGGGCGACTCCGGCCGCGGCCCTTCCACGAAGGTGGGCAGCGGCTGCGGGGTCAGGTCCGACTCGTCGGCGTTCATCAGGTTGACCGCGACCTTGGTCTCCCCGCGTCCGGTGACGACGGTGTAGATGCCCACCTCGTCGGTCTCGGTGAAGCTCGCCATGCCGCGGTTGACCTGGGCCCGCACGCTGCGCCCCGACGGCGTGCGCACCGTCGCGGTGGTCACCCCGTGCTCCACCGGCAGCAGGATCGGCTGCCCCGCCTGCAGCTGCAGGCTCGACTGGTCGAGTCCGACCGGGCTCAGCCACCGCAGGCCCTTGGAGAGGATGAGCGGGAACGCCACCCGGAGCGGGAAGTCGGTGCGGAAGAGGTCGAAGCCGAAGAAGAGGGCCTTGCGGTCGCGCTCCTCCAGCGCGTAGATCAGGGGGCCGCCCACCGCCTCCACCAGCGTCTTGCCCGCCGCCACCGGCCGGACGCGCATCGCGTCCTCGATGGTCACCTTGGCGAAGTCGATCTGCCGCATGATCGGGTGCGTCCGATCCCAGTCCATGATGGTGGGATTGTCGAGCCGCCCCAGCACCTCGAGCGGCACGTCGGACGGCACGGTGTTGACGAGCACGAAGCGCCCGTTGCCGAGCTTGGGCGGGCTCACGCTGTCGACCACCACCACGTCGAAGCCTTCCATCCCGCCCTGGTAGGCGTCGGGCTTGCGCACCTCGAGCTTCACCTGGGGATCGGTCTGGAGCACCTTCTCCAGGAAGAGGTTGCCGGGGCTCACGAGAAGCACCGACAGCGTGCGCGGGGCGGGGATCACCGCGTAGGCCACGTTGTCGGCGTCGAGGTCGTCGGTGACGTCGAGCTTGAGCTTCAGCACCCCGCCGCGCTGCTCGCTGAACGGCACCACGATGGCGCGCCGCACCTGCGGGTCGAGGGTGAGGGTGCGCTCGGTCAGGGTCTCGTCGTCGAGGGTGAGCCGGAGCGACAGGGTCTGCGGCTCGGCGGAGAAGTTGCCCACCGAGAAGAACGCCTGGGAGTTGTAGTTGCCGAAGTAGTTCCGGCGCACCGCCAGGCTCGTGATGCCCACGTTGTGGGAGCGCCGCCCCACCCCGGTCCAGCGCACCCGCACGTCGTTGCCCTGCGCGGCGGCCGCGTCGGGGTGCGCCCCGTCGGTGAAGACGTGGATCTCCGCCCGCGGATCGGCGCCCACCAGGGCCCGGGCGGTGCGCAGCCCCTCCGCGAGGCGATTGGGCAGGTCGTGGGCCTCCAGCGACCGGAGCGCGGCCGCGACCCGGTCGTGCTCGCGGGTGAAGGGCACCACCACCCGCGGCTGCACCCCGGCCTCGATCACCATCACCTCCGCGCCCTCGCCGAGCCGTCCCAGCAGCGAGAGCGCGGCGCGCTGGGCCTGCCCGAACCGAGAGGAGGGCACGTCGGTGGCCTTCATGGAAGCGGAGGTGTCCATGACGATGGCCACCCGCTTCGCCCCCTGCCCCATCACGGTCACCGCGGGGCGCGCCAGCGCCACCGTGAGGGCGAGCAGGGCCAGGATCTGGAGGATCAGGAGCGGATCGCGCTGCAGCCGCTGGAAGAAGGTGGAGGCCTCGCGGTCGCGCAGGGCCGCCTCCCACAGGAGGAGGCTGGAGACGCGCATCTGCCGGCGGCGGACTTTCAGGAAGTAGAGCAGCAGGAGCGGCACCGCGAGGGTGCCGAGGAGGAGCGCGAACGGACTGAGGAAGTTCATGCGAGCAGGAGCCCCTTCAGCTGGCGGAGCATGAACTCCTCCACCGGGGTGTCGGTCACCACCCGGTGGTAGGCGATCTCGTTGCCGCGGCAGAACTGCTCCGCACGCTCGAGGAACTCGCGCAGCCGCTGGTGATAGCCGCGGAGGGCCTCGCCATCGAGGGTGAGGTCGCGCAGCTCGTCGGTCTCGGCGTCGAGCAGGCGAAGATCGCCGCCGAAGCCGGGATTCATCTCGTCGGGAGCCAGCACGTGGACCACGTGCACGTCGAAGCGCCGCTCCAGCAGGGCCTTGAGCCCCCGCTCGTAGCCGCCCGGATCCATCAGGTCCGAGATCAGGACCGCGAGGCCCGCCTCGCGCGACCGGAGCGCGTAGCTGGCGAGCGCATCGTTGAGCGAGGTGGATCCGCCCGGGTCGAGACGCCCGAGGAAGTGCATCAGCGACAGCACCTGGCTCCGACCGCGCGCGGGGCTGAACCCTTCCATCATGCGCTCGCGCACCACCCCCACTCCCACCCGCTCCAGGCCCACCAGCCCCACGAAGCCGAGCGCCGCGGCCAGGCGCGCCGCGTGGTCGAGCTTCGAGGGATTGCCGAAGCCCATGGAGGCGGAGGCGTCGACCAGGAGGTGCAGGCAGAGGTCCTCCTCGTCGACGAACAGCTTGAGGTAGAGCCGGTCGAGCCGCGCGTAGACGTTCCAGTCCACGTAGCGGAGGTCGTCGCCGATGCCGTAGGGGCGGAAGTCGGAGAACTCCACGCTGATGCCCTTGCGAGGGCTCCGGCGCTCGCCCTTGACCCGCCCCCGGAAGGAGCGCCGCGAGAGCAGGCTCAGGCGCTCGAGCTGGGCGAGAAAGTCCGCCGACAGCAGCTCCTGGCCCGCACGCACGGTGGGCACGACGCTACTTCTCGTCCAGCGACTGGAAGTACTCCTTGACCTGGCTCTGGAAGTCGCGCGGCACCTGCTCGCGCGCGATGGATTCCTCCATCATCTTCCGGTACTGCCCGAGCACGCCCATGTACTGCATGCGCGAGGGCATCTGCGCGCCGCGCCCCACCATGTTGGTGTCGATGCCCTGCTTGCGTCCGGGCCGCGACTCGCCCTCCACGCCCACGTCGAAGGGGCTGCCGCGCAGGCGCGCGGTGGGATCGCCCTTGGGCGCCCCGCTCTTGCCGCGTCCGGGCAGCAGGCCCTCGCCCTCGGGGAAGTCGCCCTCGTCGCCCGGACCGCCGCCCTGCTGCCCCGCGCCCTTGTCGCCGCGCCGGGCGCCCCGGCGCTCGCTCTCGCGACCGCCCTTCAGGCCCTTGCCGTCGCGCCCGCGCTCCTCCATCGAGCGCATCTTGTTCAGCGCGCGCTCCATGGCCTCCATGGCCTTGTCGCTCTGGCCGCCCTCGAGCGCCTCCATGCCCTCGTAGGCGTCGCCCGACCAGTTGCCCTGCCCCTGGCCCCCGTTCTTGCGGCCGAGTCGCTCCATCTCGCTCAGGAGCTCGCGCAGCTTCTCGGGGGAGACCTTCTTGTTGGGGTCGAGGCCGCCCCGCAGGGCCTTGGCCTTCTGGAAGACCATCCGGGTCTGGTTCTGGGTGAAGTCGGACTGCAGATCGGGCAGCCGGTCGAGCGAGTCCAGCATGCGCAGGCGCTCGTCGCCCTTCTTGAGGAAGGAGTTGAAGTCGGGCGCCCGCCCGCCCAGCGAGGTGTCCTTGAAGACCGCGGCGAGGTCGCCGGGCTGGCTCTGCCCGCCGCCGCCCAGGCGCGGGCTCAGGGTGCGCTCCTGCACGTCCGTGCGCTGCACCGGATCGCGCCGGGTGGCCTGCTTGCGCTCCGACTGCTGCACGTCGCCGCTGCGATCACCGGGGGTCTTCTCCTCGTCCTCGTCGCGCGAGACCGAGAAGCTCGGCAGCCGGCCCTGGGGCAGCGGGATCGGCGGGGCCGCCGCGAGCACCAGCCCCAGCACCAGCGGCACCGGGACCAGCTTGGCCTCGCGCGGGAGGCGTCGCGGGATGATCCGCCGGACCCCCACCTGGCCCGCGCGCGCGGCCGCGTCCGTCACCAGCGCGTCCACGATCGGGGTGCGATCGCGTCGGTCCGCCCACTCCAGCGCGGTGCTGATGCGCTCCTGCAGCCCGTAGCCGCGATCGGCGAGTCGCGCGGCCTCCGCGGGCGGGAGCGAGAGGAGAAGGCCCCACGCCGCGCCCGCGGCCGCGCCGGCGAGCAGGAGCAGCCCCGCGAGCGCGTAGCTCCACGGACCGAGCGTCTCCTTGAGGAGCAGCGGCACCACCGCCGCCACCGCGCCCCAGAACAGGCCACGCAGGCCGTAGAACTCCGCCCGCCGCAGCCGGATCTGCCGGGCGACGTCCGCGACCAGCCGCTGGATCACCGTGGGATCGGACATCGACGCCTCCTCTCCCTACCTCAAGAAGACCTCTTTCCCCGATCCACTCATGGCCTCCGCGGACTCGACGATCTGGCTCACCAGATCGTCCACGTCCACCCCCGCGGCCTCACCCTCGAAGTTCAGGATGAGCCGGTGGCGCAGCGAGGGCAGCGCCATCGCGCGCAGGTCGTCGACGCTCACGTTGAAGCGGCCCTCCGCGAGCGCGCGCACCTTCGCGCCCAGCACCAGGGCCTGGGCGCCCCGCGGGCTCGCGCCGTAGCGGACGTAGCGGCGGCTCACCTCCGGCGCGCGCTCCCATTGCGGGTGCGTGCCGAGCACGATGAACGAGGCGAGGTCGCGCACGTGGGAGGCGATCGGGATCTCGCGCACCAGCTCGCGCATCGAGAGGACCTGCGGGCCGGTCAGCACGCGGCGCACCTCGACCGCGCGCACGTGGGTGGTGCGGTCGATGATCTCGGTCAGCTCCTCGAGCGCGGGGTAGCGGACGCGGACCTTGAAGAGGAACCGGTCGAGCTGGGCCTCGGGCAGCGGATACGTGCCCTCCATCTCGATGGGGTTCTGGGTGGCGAGCACGAAGAAGGGAGCCGGCAGCGGATGCGCGGCGCCGGAGACGGTCACCGCGCCCTCCTGCATGCCCTCCAGCAGCGCGGACTGCGTCTTCGGAGTGGCCCGGTTCACCTCGTCGGCGAGCAGGATGTGGCCGAAGATCGGCCCGCGCTGGAACTGGAAGTGCTTCCGCCCCTGCGCGTCCTCCACGATGATGTTGGTGCCGATGATGTCGCCCGGCATCAGGTCCGGGGTGAACTGGATGCGCGAGAACGACAGCTCGAGGCTCTCGGCGAGCGTCTTGACCAGCAATGTCTTGCCGAGCCCGGGCACGCCTTCCAGCAGGACGTGACCGCCCGCGAAGAGGCCGATCATGATCTGACCGACGACATCGGTGTGACCGACGATGATCTTGCCGACCTCGGCCCGGAGCGACTGATAGGCGTCGACGAACTCTCGGACCCGCTGCTCCTGAGACTCGCTCGACACGGGAGGCTGCGCCATGAAGGGCTCCTTTTCCCGCCTTGGAATTGCCTCATCATAGGGGGGCGTCCCACCCCCGTCAACTACTTGCCCCGTCGAGCGCGACGCCGCGCGCGCGTCGTGCCGCGCGCTCGCTCACCGCGTCGTGCGAGCCGCAAGAAAGCGCACCCCGCGAGGGCCGCCGGCGTGGTCTCGTGCCCGCGTCGGGCAAGGAGCGTGCCGCGCGACGGTCAGGGAGCGACGGTCGACAGGCGCGCGTAGGCCGCGACGTAGCCGTCGACCTCGCGGTCGGGGCCGAAGCGGGTCGCGACACGCTCGCGGCCGGCCTGGCCGAGGCGCAGGCGCAGGTCGGCGTCCGCCAGGAGCCGCCGCGCCTTGGCCGTCATCTCCTCGACGGAGCCGAACAGCAGGCCGGACACGCCGTCCTCCACGAGTGAGCGATTGCCGGGGATGTCGGAGGCGAGCACCGCGCGACCGAGCGAGAGGGCCTCGAGCACCGAGTTGGCCATGCCGCCCTCCGAGATCGAGCAATTCAGCACCACGTCGCTCGCCTCGAGCAGGGCCGGCATGCGCGCGTGGGGCACCGCGCCGAGGTGCCGGGCCCACGGCTGGGAGGCCATCGCGTGCGCCAGCACCTCGCCCACCTCGGCATCGAGGATCGGCCCCACGTAGACCAGCTCGAGGCCCGGGTGCTCGGGCAGCAGGCTCTCCAGCGGTTCGAGCGGCAGGAGCGGACGCTTCACCGACCGCAGGCCGGCCGGGAACAGGACGATCGGACCCGTAGCGCGCCGCAGCGCGGCGGCGGGCGGCCAGTGACCGTGCGGCGCCGCCTCGAACGATACGCTCTGCGGGATGACCACCACGCGCCCCGCCACGTCGGGCAGCGCCTCCACGATCGCCGCCGCCATCGACTCGTCGAAGACGCTGATGGCGGCCGCGCCCTCCAGCACCCGCCGCACCACCGGGGCCGAGTCCGGATCGCCGAGGTCGTGGTTGACGTCGGTGCCGGTGGCGGTCACCAGGAGCGGCACGTTCGCGCGGCGGGCGATGCGAAGCGCGGCGGGCCCGGTGCGGAAGGCGTGGAAGGCGTGCACGATCGCGGGCCGGAACCGATCGATATGGTTCTCGACCGCGGTCTCCGGCACCACCGACAGATCCCACAACCTCAGGTCGACGCCGCGCTGGCGCAGCCCGCGGGCGATGCGTTCCGCCGTGATGGCATTGCCGCGCACCAAGGGCGACGCGAAGGGCGTCAGGATTGCCACGCGGGCGGCCATGGGTGCGACGAGCCTACACTGGGGGCGCGCGCGAAGGCAACGCGCGGCGGCAAACACCGACTTGCCTGGGGGCGCGCCTGTGTTAAGGTTTCGTCACACGGGCAGTTCGCCTCATCGGTGAGGGAAGATCATGCTGGACGGGGCCTCGCGGGAGATCGGGTGCTCGGAGTGCGTGGAGCTTCTCGCGGACTACATCGACGGGACGCTGCCGCGGGACCAGACCGAGCTGCTCGAATGGCACCTCGATGGCTGCCAGCCCTGCGTGGCCTTCGTGAACACCTACCGAGGAACCGTCGACGCCGCCCGCCGCCTCCGTGAATCCACCGACGCCAAGCTCCCCGCCGAGCTCCGCCAGAAGCTGATCGCGTTCCTGAAGCGCTCCGACGCCGCCCGCTAGCGTTCCCGCCGGCTAGGTCACCACCAGCGCCGGCTCCTTCGTCACGACCCCGATCTCCCACACCGGCTCCCCGCGCCGCGCGAACCCCTCGGTCACGAGCGCGGCCCGCTCCTCGTCCACCCCGAACAGCAGCCCCCCCGAGGTCTCCGACTCGCACAGGAGCTTGGCGAGGGGCTCCGCCACCGCCTTGTCCACGCGCAGCAGCCCGCGCGCCCCGAAGGCCTCCTCGAGGTAGCGCCGGTTGCGGGTCATCCCCCCGCTGAAGCTCCCCCGCTCGGCGAGCGCGAGCGCGCCGGGCAGCAGCGGCAGGTCGCGGCTGCGCAGCGCCAGCCCCACGCCCGCCCCGGCCACCATCTCGCTCGCGTGGCCCAGCAGCCCGAAGCCGGTGATGTCGGTGGCCCCGGTGGCGCCCGCCTCCCGGGCCACCGCGGCCGCGACCCGGTTGAGGCGCAGCATGCTCTGCACCGCGCCCTCCAGCACCGCGGGCTCGCACGTGTCGTTCTTGGCCGCGGTCGCGATCACCCCGGTGCCGAGCGGCTTCGAGAGGAAGACCCGCTGGCCGGGGCGCAGGCCACCCTTGGCGAGCACGCGGCGTGGATCGACCCGGCCGGTCACGCAGAGGCCGTACTTGGGCTCCGCGTCCACCACCGTGTGCCCGCCCGCGATCACTCCGCCCGCCTCGCGCACCTTGTCCGCGCCGCCACGGAACACCGCCGCGATGATCGCCTTCGGCAGGTCGCGCGGGAAGCCGGCCACGTTCAGGGCGAAGAGCACCTCGCCGCCCATCGCGTAGACGTCGGACATGGAGTTGGCCGCCGCGATGGCGCCGAAGAGGTACGGGTCGTCCACGATCGGCGGGAAGAAATCGACGGTCTCCACGATGGCCACGTCGTCGGTGATCCGGAAGACCGCGGCGTCATCGCTCTTGCCCAGGCCCACCAGCAGGTCGGCGTGCTCCTCGTACCGGAGGTCGCCCAGCACGTCCTGGAGATCTCCAGGACCCATCTTGGAGGCTCAGCCCGCGCAGGCCGCGTAGGCGGTGAGACGAATCTCCTTGCCGGTCTTCGGATCGATCAGCCGCGGGTCCATCGGCACCGCCGGAGCGAGCGCGTCAGCTGGCCTCGGCCTCGACGAAGGCCCGGAAGGCCTCCGCGAGGGGCGAGCGGCTGCGCTCGCGGTGGGTCACGAGGTAGAAAGCGCGGTCGATCTGCAGGCCCGCCACCCGGAGGCACCACACGGTGCCCGCGCGGCACTCCTCGTCCACCGCGCGGCGCGAGAGCAGCGAGACGCCGACCCCGGCCTTGACCGCCTGCTTGATCGCCTGGGTCGAGCCCATCTCGCCGACGATCCGGAAGGCGCCCAGATCCGTCCCCGCCGCCTCCAGGGCCCGCTCCAGCGCGGCCCGCGTGCCCGAGCCCTGCTCGCGCAGCAGCAGGGGCTCGGCCCGCAGCTCCTCCAGCGTGATCTCCTTGCGGCCCTGCCAGGGGTGCCCCGCACTCACGATCAGCGCGATGTCGTCGGGCAGGAGCTCGCGATGGTCGAGGGCCCGATGGCCGGGCCGCGCGCCCACCACCCCGAGCTCGGCGCGCCCTTCCAGCACCCAGTCGCTCACCGCCTGGCTGCCGCCGATCAGCAGGGTGATCGCGATGTCGGGGAACTTCTCCTTGAAGCGCCCGATGAGGGCCGGGAGGATGTACTCGCCGGGGATGGTGCTGGCGCCCACCAGCAGGTCGCCGCTCATGCGCCCCTGGAAGCTCTCCATCGCCTGCCGCGCCTCGCGCGCGAGCGCGAGCATCCGCTGCGCGTAGCCCAGCAGGAGGGCGCCGCCCTTCGTGACCGCGGCCCCGCGGCCCAGGCGGTCGAGCAGCCGCACGCCCAGCTCGTCCTCGAGGGTCCGGATGTGCTCGGAGACCGTCGGCTGGGTGAGGAAGAGAGCCTGGGCCGCGCGCGAGAACGAGCCGAGCTCGGCCACCTTCGCGAAGATCTCCAGCTGTCTCAGATCCACGGAGGCGAGTATAGGAGCGCCCCGGGGCCGTGTCTAGGGACGCAAAGACGACGAAGGGGCCCGAAGGCCCCTCGACTACATCGCGCGCGGGGAGGGCCGCGTCAGTGGCAGCCGCAGCCCCCGCCGCAGCAGCCTCCGCCGCCGCCCATCGGCGCCGACGGGGCGTCGCTCATCCGCGCGCCCACCTTCACGCCCACCACCGACAGCCGGCGGCTGACCCGGTCGCTCTCGCAGGTCGGGCACATCACCGCGGTCGGCGTCTGCATGAACTTCTCGAACTGCGCCCCGCACGCCAGACAGCCGTACTCGTAAATCGGCATGGTCCCGCTCCGGCCCCTTCTCTCGTGGGCGGCGGCTACTGGCCGCCGCGCTGCACGTAGCTCTTCACGAACTCCTCGGCGTTCTCCTCGAGGATGTCGTCGATCTCGTCCAGCAGGTTGTCGAGGTCCTCCTTGATCTTCTTGCCCTTCTTGGAGAGCTCGGCACTCCCGGCGCCGCCGTCGTCCCCGCCCTCGTTGGGCTTGGTCGGCCTCGTCTCCTTCTTCTTCTGCTCAGCCATGGCTCACACCTCCTGGCCCCGCGTTGGCGGGACCGGCCTCAGGGCCTAGACGGTCGGCAGCACGATCCCCTGCTGGCCCTGGTACTTCCCCTGCCTGTCAGCATAAGACGTCTCGCAGGCCTCGTCCGATTCGAAAAAGAGGACCTGGGCGATGCCCTCATTGGCATAGATCTTGGCCGGGAGCGGGGTGGTGTTGCTGATCTCGAGGGTCACGTACCCCTCCCACTCAGGCTCGAACGGCGTCACGTTGGTGATGATGCCGCACCGCGCATACGTCGACTTCCCCACGCAGATCGTCAGCACGTTGCGCGGAATCTTGAAGTACTCCACCGAGCGCCCCAGCGCGAACGAGTTGGGTGGGATCAGCGCCACCTCGCCCTGGAAGTCGACGAACGACCGGGGGTCGAAGGCCTTCGGGTCCACGATGCTGTTGTTGATGTTGGTGAAGATCTTGAACTCGTCGGCGATGCGGATGTCGTAGCCGTACGAGGAGAGGCCGAACGAGATCCCGCCCTTGCGGACTTGCCGGTCCTCGAAGGGCTTGATCATCCCCCGCTCGAGGGCCTGCTGCCTGATCCAGCGGTCGCTCTTGATCACCCTTGATCTCGGGGTCTGGTCACGAATACACCTTGCCCGGATCGTACTGCCCTCGCGGAGCGGGAGTCAAGTCTGGGGGAGCCTCTCCCACGTCGCGCCGCGAGGGTCGACGGGCAGATGGAGCGCCTGGCCCGCGATGCCCGCCGCGAGCAGGGCCTCCGCCATCGAGGCGGCCACCACCTGCCCGCCCCGCGCGGGCACCGCCGCGAGCAGGCACGGCCCCGCGCCGCTCAGCACGCAGCCGAGCGCCCCCGCCCGGCGGCCCGCGGCCGCGACCTCCTCCATCCACGGGAAGAGCCGGCGACGATATGGCTGGTGCAGCCGGTCCTGCATCGCCAGGTCGAGCAGGTCCGCCCGGCCCGCGCCGAGCGCGGCCAGCAGCAGGCTCACCCGCTGCACGTTGAACACCGCGTCCGCCCGCGGCACCACGTCCGGCAGCACCGCGCGCGCCTCGTGGGTCGAGCTCTCGGTCTCCGGCACCAGCACCACCCAGTCGATCCCGGCCGGCAGGGGCAGGCTCACCGCGGTCACCCGCGGGCCGTCCGCGCACGAGACGGTGAGCCCGCCCAGGAGCGCGGCGGCCACGTTGTCGGGATGACCCTCGGCCCGGGTGGCGGCGGCGAGGAGACCGTCGCGGTCGATCGGCTCGCCCAGCAGCGCGTTCGCCGCGAGCAGGCCCCCGACCCACGCCGCCGCGCTCGAGCCGAGTCCCCGGCTGAGCGGGATGCGGTTGACGCAGCGCAGGCGCGCGCCGCGGAACGGTCGGCCCGCGACCTCGAAGCCCAGGGCCACGCCGCGGGCCACCACGTTCTTGGCCCCCGCGTCGAGCCGCGCCGCACCCTCGCCCTCCACCGCCACCGCGACCTCGTCGGCCTCCTCCCCGATCACCTCGTTGTGGAGCGCCAGCGCCAGGCCGAGCGCGTCGAAGCCGGGGCCCAGGTTCGCGGAGGTGGCGGGCACCCGGACCCGGACGCGCATGGCAGAGAGATTACTCGCTGTCCGGGGTAGAATGCGAGAGAACGAGCCGGCCACCATGCCGAGGACGATCGTCGAGCCGCAGTTCACCGTCGAGCATCTGTCCATCCTGGACAGCGACGGCACTCTGGACTCCGCCCTCGACCCCGACATTCCCCCCGAGGACCTCAAGCGCCTCCACCACGCGATGCGGCTCGGGCGCCGCTTCGACGAGCGCATGCTCCGGCTGCAGCGCCAGGGGCGGATCGGCACCTTCGCCCCCATCAAGGGCCAGGAGGCGGCCCAGATCGGCAGCGTGGCGACGCTGCGCCGCACCGACTGGATGGTGCCGTCGTTCCGCGAGACCGCCGCCATGCTCTGGCGCGGGTGGACCATGGAGCACATCCTGCTGTTCTTCGCGGGGTACCTCGAGGGCGGCCAGCCCGCGCCCGACCAGCGCGACCTGCCGATCTGCATCCCGGTGGGAGGGCAGCTGCCCCACGCGGTGGGCCTCGCCTACGCGGCCCAGTACCGGGGCGACGACTCGGTGGTGATGGCCTACTGCGGCGACGGGGCCACGTCCGAGGGCGATTTCCACGAGGCGATGAACTTCGCCGGGGTCTGGCACCTGCCCCTGGTGTTCCTGGTCCAGAACAACCAGTGGGCGATCTCGGTCCCGCTCAAGAAGCAGACCCACTCGCGCACCATCGCCCAGAAGGCCCTCGCCTACGGCTTCCCCGGCCTGCAGGTCGACGGCAACGACGTGCTGGCGGTCTACGCGGCCAGCCGCGAGGCGGTCGAGCGGGCACGGGCCGGCGACGGGCCGACCCTCATCGAGTGCGTCACCTACCGCCTGGGCGTGCACACCACCTCCGACGACCCGACCAAGTACCGCTCGGCCGAGGAGGTGGAGGCGTGGGAGCGCAAGGATCCGCTCACGCGCTTCGGCGCCTACCTCCAGCAGCGCAACCTGGTCGAGCCCGGCCTCGACGAGGCGATCGACGCGGACATCGCGCGCGCGGTGGAGGCCTTCGAGGCGGTCGGCGCGCCCGACCCGCTCGTGATGTTCGACCACGCCTACGCGACGCCCTCCGTCGCGCTCGAGGGCCAGCGCGCGGAGATGGCGGGTCGCCTGGCCCGGACGCCGGTCACCGCCCCCGCGGCGCCGCCCGCCGAGGGCGAAGCCCCCGCTGCGGCCGAGCGTCAGAGCCCGCCGATGCGGGGCCAGAGGCGGCCGTGGCGAAGCTGAACATGGTGAAGGCCCTGAACCTGGCGCTGCTCCAGGAGATGGAGCGCGATCCGGACGTGCTCGTCATCGGCGAGGACGTGGGGGTGGACGGCGGCGTGTTCCGGGTCACCGAGGATCTGCACCGCAAGTTCGGCGGCACGCGCGTGGTCGACAGCCCGCTGGCGGAGGCCGGCATCATCGGGGCCGCGGTCGGCATGTCCCTCTACGGGCTCAAGCCGGTCTGCGAGATCCAGTTCTCGGGCTTCGCGTTCCAGTGCTTCCACCAGATCGAGAACCACGTGGCGCGCTACCGGATGCGGAGCCAGGGACGCTTCGGCTGCCAGATGGTGGTGCGCATGCCGTACGGCGGCGGCGTGCGGGCGCTGGAGCACCACTCCGAGAGCGAGGAGCAGTTCTACGCCCACGTCCCCGGCCTCAAGATGGTGATCCCCTCCGGCCCGCGCAACGCGCGGGCCCTGCTCGCGGCGGCCATCCGCGATCCCGACCCGGTGATCTTCTTCGAGGCCAAGGCGCTCTACCACGCGGCCAAGGAGGACGTGCCCGACGAGATCGAGACCATGCCGATCGGCCGCGCCCACGTGGACCGGCCCGGCCGCGACCTCACCCTGGTCGCCTACGGGGCGATGGTGCGGGTGGCCCGCGAGGTCGCGGAGCGCCTGCACGAGGAAGACGGGGTCGAGGTGGAGATCGTCGACCTCCTGACGATCTCGCCGCTCGACCGCGAGACGCTGGCTGCCTCGGTGCGCAAGACGGGGCACGCGGTGATCGTCCACGAGGCGCCCCGGAGCTTCGGGCCCGGCGCCGAGATCGCCACCAGCATCATGGAGGAGGCGTTCCTCTCGCTCGAGGCCCCGATCCGGCGCGTGACCGCGTACGACGTGCCCTTCGTGGGCTTCGCGCGCGAGCGCGCGAACGTCCCGGACGCGGCCCGCGTGCTGGCCGCGTGCCGGGAGACGCTCGCCTTCTAGCCCACCTCGATGCCCCGCCAGTTCACCCTGCCGGACCTGGGCGAAGGCCTCACCGAGGCCGAGATCGTGGCGGTGCTGGTGCACGAGGGCGAGGTCGTCCGGGAAGACGCGCCGCTGCTCGAGGTCGAGACCGACAAGGCGCAGGTCGAGATCCCCTCGCCGATCGGCGGCCGCGTGGAGAAGATCCACGTGACGCCGGGGCAGACCGTGAAGGTCGGCGCGGTGCTCGTGACCTTCGCCGACGGCGCGACCGCGTCCGCTCCATCGCGCGCCGCCGCCGCGACGCCGACGGCCGGGGTCGCCCCGGCCGCCGCGCGGTCCTCGCGCGTCGCCGAGGCGCCCACGGCCCCGCGCGCTTCCGCCCCGGCCGGTCGACCGGCGCCGGCCGCGCCGGCTCGCGAGGCGGCGCCCGCCGGGGCAGGCCCGGTCCCCGCGACCCCCGCGACACGACGCCTGGCGCGCGAGCTGGGCGTCGACCTCCGCACCGTGCGCGGCACCGGGCCCGGCGGGCGCGTGCTCGACACCGACGTGCAGGCGGCGGCCGGCGCGCCGGCCGGCGCCGCCCCCGGCGGGCCCGCCGCGGCGTCGGCTCCGGCGCCCACCGCCGCCGCGCGGCCGCCGCGGCCCGCCACCCGCGAGGCGGCGCCCCCGGGCCCTGCGAAGCCGCTCGCCACGATCGGCCTCGAGCCGCCGCCCCTGCCGCGCTTCGAGCAGTGGGGCGCGGTCGAGCGAGTCCCGCTCTCGCACCTGCGACGGACCATCGCGGAGCGCATGACGCTCTCCGCCACGCTCATCCCCCACGTCACCCACTTCGATCGCGCCGACATCACCGATCTCGACGCGATCATCACCCGGAACCTGGAGCGGGCGCGGGAGCGCGGGGTCACGCTCACCCTGACCGCGTTCCTGCTGCGGGCCGCCGCGCTCGCGCTGCGCGCGCACCCCCACTTCAACGCGAGCCTCGACCCCGCCGCGGGCGAGATGATCCTGAAGCGCTACTGCCACCTGGGGGTGGCGGTGGCCACCCCGCGCGGCCTGATCGTCCCGGTGCTCCGCGACGTCGACGCCAAGCCGGTGCTGGAGATCGGCCGCGAGCTCGGCGCGCTGGCCCAGCGCGTCCGCGAGGGCCGCGCCACGCTCGAGGATCTGCGCGGGGGCACCTTCACGATCACCAACATCGGCGCGCTCGGCGGCACCGGCGCCATCCCGATCATCAACTACCCGGAGGTGGCCATCCTGGGCGTGAGCCGCGCCCGGCCGCAGGCGGTGGTACGCCAGGGGCAGATCGTGCCGCGCCTGCTGCTGCCGCTCACGCTCACCTTCGACCACCGGGTGGCCGACGGGGCCGACGGCGCGCGCTTCGCGAGCGAGATCGTGAGCCTGCTCGAGGCGCCCGAGCGCCTGGTCGGCGACCTCTAGGGACCGGGCGAGAGACCGAGGGAGCGCGGCTCAATGGTGATGGGCGAGCTGGTGGACGAGGTGGACGTGGCGGTGGTGGGCGGCGGCCCCGGCGGCTACTCGGCCGCGTTCCGCTGCGCGGAGCTGGGCCTCGAGACGGTGGTGATCGACGCCGACGGGCGGCTCGGCGGGGCCTGTCTCTTCGAGGGCTGCATCCCGAGCAAGGCGCTGCTCCACGTGGCCGCGGTGGTGAGCGAGGCCGAGCGCGCGCGCGAGTGGGGCGTGGACTTCGGCGAGCCGCGCATCTCGCTGGACCAGCTGCGGAAGTGGAAGCAGGAGCGCGTGGTGGGCAAGCTGGCCCGCGGCCTCGCCTCGGTGGCCAAGGGCAAGGGCGTGACCGTGATCGGCGGCCGCGCGGTCTTCGAGGACTCCACCACCCTGCGCATCGAGGGCGAGAGCCTCCAGAAGGTCCGGTTCAAGCACGCCATCGTGGCCACCGGCTCGGCCCCCGCGCCGCTGCCCGGCATCGAGCTGCGGAGCGACCGGGTGATGGACTCGACCGCCGCGCTCGAGCTGCCGGAGATCCCGGAGCGGCTGCTGGTGATCGGCGGCGGCTACATCGGGCTCGAGCTGGGCACGGTGTACGCGACGCTCGGCAGCCGGGTGACGCTGGTCGAGATGACCGAGGGCCTCCTGCCCGGCGTGGACCGCGACCTCGTCCAGCCGCTGCAGCGCCGGGTGGAGAAGCTGTTCGCGGCGGTGCACCTGGGCACGAAGGTGACCGCCCTGCGGGAGGCCGGCGGCCACGTCGAGGCCACGCTGGAAGGCCAGGGCGCCGAGACCTTCGATCGGGTGCTGGTCGCGGTGGGCCGCCGGGCGCGCAGCCGCGGCCTCGGGCTCGAGGCCACCGGGGCGCGCCTGACCGAGCGCGGGGCCTTCGTCCAGATCGACGAGCGCTGCCGGACCCACGACCCGCATCTCTACGCGGTCGGCGACGTCACCGGCGAGCCGATGCTCGCCCATCGGGCGATGCGGCAGGGCAAGGTGGCCGCGGCGGCGCTGGCCGGGCAGCCCGCGGCCTTCGACAACGTGGCCGTCCCGGCGGTGGTCTTCACCGATCCCGAGATCGCCTGGTGCGGCCTCAGCGAGGCTCAGGCCAAGAGTCAAGGAATGGAGACCAAGGTCGCGAAATTCCAGTGGGCGGCCTCGGGTCGTGCCGCCACCATCGGACGGGCCGACGGCCTCACCAAGCTGGTGGCCGACGCCGCCTCGGGTCGCGTGGTCGGGGTCGGGATCGTGGGCCCCGGAGCCGGCGAGCTGATCGCCGAGGCCACCCTGGCCGTCGAGACCGCGGCCCTGGTCGAGGACTTGGCCGCGACCATCCATGCGCACCCGACCCTCTCCGAGTCGCTCATGGAGGCGGCGGAGAGCCTCCTGGCCTAGCGGGACCGTGTCTGCGTCCGGGGCTGCCGCCGGAAGCGCCGCGAAGCCGGAGTCGATGCCCATCGCGGTCGCCTCCGGGACCGTGACCGCCCTGCGCTATCCCGCCGCCGCACCCGGCCTCACCCTGGTGCTGGGGCACGGCGCCGGAGCGCCCCAGACCAGCGACTTCATGGTGACGTTCGCCCGCGCCTTTGCCCGGCGCGGCCTCACCACCGTCACGTTCAACTTCCCGTACATGGAGGCGCGCCGCCGGATGCCGGACCGCGCCCCGGTGCTCGAGGCCGCGTTCCGCGCGGTGATCGAGGCGGTGCGGGAGCGGCCGGACTGGGGGCGTGATCGTCTGGTGATCGGCGGCAAGTCGATGGGCGGCCGCATGGCCTCCCACGTGGCCGCGGCCGGTCTCGACCGGCTCGGCGGCTGCGTCTTCCTGGGCTATCCGCTCCACCCGCCGGGGCGACCCGAGCAGCTGCGGGCGGCGCACCTCGCGCGCGTCCGCGAGCCGATGCTGTTCGTGCAGGGCGCCCGCGACAGCTTCGGCACGCCCGAGGAGCTGGCCCCGATCCTGGCTCCGCTCGGCCCCGCGGTCCGCCTGCACGTCGTCGAGGACGGGGACCACTCGTTCAAGGTGCCCCGGCGCGGACCGGTGCCGCAGGAGGAGGTCTTCGCCCGCGTGCAGGAGGCGGTCGCGGGCTGGGCGCGCGGGCTCGGACCGGGCGCGCCGCTCAGGTGACGTCGATCTCGACGCCGCCCACCAGCTTCGCGAGCCCGTTGTAGAGCGCGGCCAGGATCACGGTCATCACGAAGCCCATCACCCCGTAGGCGATGGGGATGAAGACCACCGCCGCGATCCCGAAGAGCGGGGTCGCGGGTCCCGCGTGGGCGAAGCCGCCCGCGGCGCTGATCAGCGAGATGATCGCGCCCATGGCCAGGCCGAGGATCGCGTAGAGCAGGCCGATCACCTTCGCGCTCGACAGGGGTCCTACCCGGTTGATCACCATGCGCGCCCTCCGTGCTCTCGGGGTTAGAGACGCTTCAGCAGCCACTCGGGGGTGAGACTGACCGCCCACGAGTTGAGAACCACGTAGTAGTTCGTGGCCACCAGCACGCCCACCACGATCAGCAGCACGCCCGCCGCCCGCTCCACCGTTGGGATGAACGGGCGGTAGCGCTTGAAGAAGCGAAGGAAGCCGCCGAGCGCGATCGAGGAGAGGAGAAAGGGCAGGCCGAGACCCGCCGAGTAGCAGAGCAGCAGCACGATCCCCTGCCGCACCGTCCGGTCGTTGCTGGCCAGGGTGAGGATAGAGCCCAGGATGGGGCCCACGCACGGGGTCCAGCCGATCGCGAAGGTCAGGCCGACCAGGAAGGAGCCGACGAGGCCGGCCGGCTTGCTGCGGAACTGCGGCTGCTGGGTGCGGCCGAGGAGCCCGACTCGCAGCACGCCCGCGATGTAGAGCCCGAACACGATGATGAGCACGCCACCCGCGATCCGGATCCAGTCGCGGTAGTCCAGCAGGAACTGCCCGGCGGCGCTGAAGGAGGCGCCCAGGCTCACGAACACCACGCTGAAGCCCAGGATGAACGCGAGAGAGTGCAGCAGCACCCGGGTGCGCGCGCCCGCGTCGACCTCGCTGGTGAGCCGGTCCACCGACATCCCGGTGATGAACGAGAGGTACGAGGGGAAGAGCGGCAGCACGCACGGGGAGAGGAACGAGAAGAGGCCCGCCGAGAACGCGACCAGGACGCCGAGGGACTCGCTCACTTGAGCAGCGACTCCATGAGGGCGTGCGCGGCCTTGCTGTCCCACTCCCGCGAGCCGTTGGCGAAGAGCACCCGCTTGCCGGCCCGGTCGATGATGAAGGTCGACGGCACCGCCCACACGCCGTAGCGCTCGCGCACCGCCATCTTCGGGTCCAGCGCCACCGGGAACGTGAGCCCGAGCTTCCTGACGAACGGGTTGACCACGCTCGCCCCCTGCGAGTCGAGCGACACCGCCAGCACCACCAGCCCGCGGTCCTTGTAGGCGCGGTGCAGCCGCTCCATGCCCGGCATCTCCTCGCGGCAGGGCTCGCACCACGTGGCCCAGAAGTTCAGGAAGACCACCTTGCCCTTGTAGTCGGCCAGGCGCAGGAGATGATCGTCGGGGGTGCGGGCCTGGAAGTCGGGCGCCTCCTTCGCCGGCCTGGGCCGGATCAGGGACAGCGCGGCCACCGGATCCTCCGCGAGGACGAATCGGGCCGGCAGGAGCGCCGCGGCCAGGGCGAGGAGCGCCACGACGACGCGGCTTTTCACGCGGTCAGTATACACCCCGTTCCGGGGGCGCCCCGGCCGCCCGGGGCCCGTCGGGGCCGCGCCGTTTCTATGGTAGGGTGATGCACTCATGGCGGCGAGGCCCTTCCAGGTGACGATCCTTGCCGACGACCTGACCGGCGCCTGCGACACCGGCTGTCTGTTCGCGGGCGCGGGAGCGGTCGGCGTGACGGCGGCTCCCCTGCTCGTGGCGGACGACCGCGCGGTGCTCGCGGTCGACACCGGGAGCCGCGCGCTGGCGCCGCCGGCGGCCGCGGAGGCGGTCCACGCGGCGGCCCGCGCCCTCGGCGGGCGCCTCGACGCGGGTGTGACCTTCAAGAAGATCGACTCCACGATGCGCGGACACGTCGCGGTGGAGCTCGACGCCCTGCTCGAGCATGGCTCGAGGTTCACGGGCGCGCTCGTCTGTCCCGCGTTCCCGGCTCAGCGCCGCGTGGTCAGTCACGGTCGTCTCCTGGTGGATGGTGTCCCCCTCCACGAATCCTCGATCGCCCGCGACCCCGCCCTCCGAGGCGGCTCGGCCGAGCTCTCCGCGCTGCTCGACGGCTCGCGCCCGGTGGTGCGGCTCGGCCTCGACGACGTGCGCGCCGGGCACGAGAAGATCGCCCACGTGCTCGAGCAGCACCCGGGCGCTCTGTTCGCCTCCGACGCCGAGACCGACGCGGACCTCGCCAGCCTGGCCGCCGCGGCCCTCGCGGTCCCCGGCACGCTCGCGGCCGGTGCGGCCGGTCTCGGCCGTGCGCTCGCCCTCGCCCTGGGCCTCGCCGCGCCGCCCGCGCCGCTGCCCCCGGGCCCCGCGCGCCTGGTGGTGGTCGGCAGCCTTCACCCCGCGAGCCGGGCCCAGGTCGACGCGCTCGCGCGTCGCGGCGTCGCGGTGGTCACCGTCGACGACACCGGCGGCGACCCCGACTCCGCGATCGAGGCGCTCCGCGGTGGCCGGCCGGCGGTGGTGACCAGCGGGACCGCCACGATCAGCCGCCGGCCCGCCGCGCGCGGGGCGATCGCGCGGCAGCTCGCCCGCGCCGCCGCTCGCGTGATCGCCGGCGCTCGCCCGGACCTGGTCGCGGTGACCGGCGGCGACACCGCGCGTGCGCTGCTGGAGGCGCTCCGCCCGCGACGCTTCGATTTGCTCGGCGCCCCCGCCGACGGCCTCGCCCTGGGCCGCCTGGCGCTCGCCGCGGGCGACTCCCTGCCGCTCCTGACCAAGGCCGGCGGCTTCGGCGAGCCCGATCTCTTCACCACGCTCCTGGGAGGAACCTCGTGACCGCTGCCCGCGTTCCCGTGCTCGGCATCACCATGGGCGATCCCGCCGGGGTCGGCCCCGAGATCACCGCCAAGGCGCTCGCCCAGCCGGAGGTCGCGGCGGCGGCGCGCGCGGTGGTGATCGGCGACCGCTCGGTGATGGCCGCCACCCTCGCCATGCTCCGCTCGCCCCTGACGCTCCACGCGGTGCGCGCGGTGGAGGCGTGCGAGTTCCGGCCCGGACAGCTCGAGTGCCTCGACCTCGCCAACGTCGACTGCGCCACCCTGCCCAAGTCCACCGTGAGCGCGGAGGCCGGACGCGCGGCCTACGCCTACATCGAGACCGGGGTGCGGCTCTGCCAGGCGGGCGCGATCGACGCGATCGTGACCGCGCCGGTGAACAAGGAGGCGCTCGCGGCCGCCGGGGTGCAGCACTCGGGGCACACCGAGATCCTGGCCCGGCTCACCGCCACCAAGGACTTCGCGATGCTGCTCCTGGGCAAGGAGCTGCGGGTGATCCACGTGACCACCCACGTGGCGCTCCGGCGGGTGCCAGATCTGGCGACCCGCGAGCGCGTGCGCCGCGTGATCGAGCTCGCGCAGCAGACCATGACCGGGCTCGGGCGGCCGCGGGCCCGCATCGCGGTGTGCGGGCTCAACCCGCACGCGGGCGAGGACGGCCTCTTCGGCGACGAGGAGAAGACCCAGATCGGGCCCGCCATCGAGGACGCGCGACGCGAGGGGCTCGACGTGTACGGCCCCCTGCCCGCCGACACCCTCTTCTCGCGGGCGCGCGGGGGCGAGTTCGACATCGTGGTGGCCATGTACCACGACCAGGGGCACGTGCCGGTGAAGACGCTCGGCTTCAACTACGACGAGAAGAGCGGGACCTGGACCGGCCTCTCCGGGGTCAACGTGACGGTGGGCCTGCCGTTCCTCCGCGTCTCCGTCGACCACGGCACCGCCTTCGACCGCGCCTGGAAGGGGATCGCCAACCCGGAGAGCATGCTCGAAGCCATCGACGTGGCCGTCCGCATGCTCACCGCCCGGGCCTGACTCCCGGCATGACTGCTCCGATCGGCAAGGACCCCCGTGCTCACACTCGCGACGTCGGCGGATCCGCCTCGACCCGCCGGTGCGCCGACGCCATCATCGAGGCCCCCTAACCCGAGCGAGGATTGCCATGGACCACCACGCACTTCACGAGCTGATCGCGCAGGTCAAGGCGGGCCGACTGGGCCGCCGCGCCTTCGTCCAGACGATGATCGGCCTCGGGCTCACCGCGCCGATGGCGGCCCAGATGCTGGCCTCCGCCGGCGTGGCGACCGCCCAGCCCAAGGCGCCCGCCTTCAATCCCACGAAGCGCGGCGGGGGCGGGCTGCTCAAGACCTTGTGGTGGCAGGCGCCCACCCTGCTCAACCCGCACTTCGCGACCGGCACCAAGGACCAGGACGCCTCGCGCATCTTCTACGAGCCCCTCGCCGGCTTCGATCCCGACGGCAACGTGGTGCCGGTCCTCGCCGCGGAGACGCCGAGCCAGCAGAACGGCGGGCTCGCGCGCGATCTCACCTCGGTCACCTGGAAGCTCAAGAAGGGCGTGACCTGGCACGACGGCAAGCCCCTGACCGCGGACGACGTGGTGTTCACCTACGAGTTCGTCTCCGATCCCGCCACCGCGGCGGTGACCAGCGGCTCGTACCACGAGATCGCGAAGATCGACAAGGTCGACAGCCACACCGTCAAGCTCACCTTCAACAAGCCCCAGCCGTTCTGGGCCGATCCGTTCTGCGGCACGCGGGGCGCGATCCTGCCCAAGCACGTCTTCGAGTCGTTCAAGGGGGCCAAGAGCCGCGAGGCGCCCGCGAACCTGAAGCCGGTCGGCACCGGCGCCTACCGCATCATCGACTTCAAGCCCGGCGACATCGTGCGCGGGGAGGCGTTCTCCGCCTACCACGTGCCGAACCGGCCGTTCTTCGACGCCATCGAGATGAAGGGCGGCGGCGACGCGGCCTCCGCGGCGCGCGCGGTGCTCCAGACCGGCGAGTACGACTACGCGTGGAACCTGCAGGTGGAGGACGACATCCTGCGGCGGCTCGAGCAGGGCGGAAAGGGCCGGGTCAACATCTGGCCGACGGGCAACCCGGAGCACATCCAGTGCAACCTCTCCGACCCGTGGACCGAGGTCGAGGGCGAGCGCTCCAGCGCCAAGAGCACGCATCCGGTCCTGTCGGACCCCGCGGTGCGCCAGGCGCTCAACCTGCTGGTGGACCGGTCGGCGGTGCAGGAGGAGATCTACGGGCGCGGCGGGCAGACCAGCGCCAACTTCCTCAACGCCCCCTCCCGCTACTACTCGAAGAACACCCGCTGGGAGTTCAGCGTCGACAAGGCCAACCAGGTGCTGGACGCGGCGGGCTGGAAGCGGGGATCGGACGGGATCCGGACCAAGGACGGCAAGCGGCTGAAGCTTGTCTACCAGACCTCGATCAACGCGCCCCGTCAGAAGAACCAGGCCATCGTGAAGCAGGCCGCGGCCAAGGCCGGCATCGAGATGGAGCTCAAGTCGGTGGTGGCCTCGGTGTTCTTCTCCTCGGACCCGGCCAACCTCGACACCTATCCGCACTTCAACGCGGATCTGCAGATGTACAACACCACCATGACCGCGCCCGACCCGCAGTACTTCATGAACCAGTTCTGCTCCTGGGAGGCCTCCCAGAAGGCCAACAAGTGGCAGGGCCGGAACGTGACCCGCTTCAAGAGCGACGAGTACGACCGGCTCTACAAGCAGGCCGACGGCGAGATCGACCCGGTCAAGCGGGCGGCCCTGTTCATCCGGATGAACGACATCGTGATCGGCAACGTGGTCGTGATCCCGGTCCTGTGGCGGAACGGGGTCTCCGGGTCCGGCCAGGCGCTGATGGGCATGGACCTCACGGGGTGGGACTCGACCCTCTGGCGTCTGCCCTACTGGTACAAGCAGGCATAGCGCGGAACCCGGCGCACAACTTGACAGTTTCGGCATCGAGGCCGTATAAGAGGCCATCCAGCCGGTCACCGCAGACCACCCAGGAGGTCCATCGATGCGGGAACATGAACTGAGGCAGATGATCGACCAGGTCAAGGCCGGACGGCTCGGCCGGCGGGCCTTCGTCCAGGCCATGGTCGGGCTGGGCCTGACCGCGCCCCTGGCCGCGCAGATGCTCGCGTCGGCGGGCGTCGCCCAGGCGCAGCCCAAGGCGGGGGGGATGTTCAACCCCACCAAGCGCGGGGGCGGCGGGCAGCTCAAGGTGCTGTGGTGGCAGGCGCCCACCCTCCTCAATCCTCACTTCGCGACCGGCACCAAGGACCAGGACGGCTCGCGCATCTTCTACGAGCCGCTGGCCTCCTTCGATCCGGAGGGCAATCTCTTCGCGGTGCTGGCCGCCGAGGTGCCGTCGGTCCAGAACGGCGGCGTGAGCAAGGACGGGCGGTCGGTCACGTGGAAGCTCAAGAAGGGCGTCACCTGGCACGACGGCAAGCCCTTCACCGCGGCCGACGTGGTCTTCAACTGGGAGTTCGTGAAGGACCCCAAGACCGCGGCGCGGACGATCGGCGCCTACACCGACATCGAGAAGATCGACGTGCTGGACAGCCACACCGTCCGGCTCGTGTTCAAGAAGCCGGTACCGTTCTGGGCCAACGCCTTCTGCGGCGTCAACGGCATGATCATTCCCAAGCACCTCTTCGAGCCCTACATGGGCGAGAAATCGCGGGAGGCGCCGAACAACCTGAAGCCGGTCGGCACGGGCGCCTTCAAGTTCGTCGACTTCAAGCCGGGCGACATCGTGCGGGGCGAGATCAACCAGAGCTACCACATCCCCAACCGGCCGTTCTTCGACTCGATCGAGATGAAGGGTGGTGGCGACGCGGTCTCGGCGGCGCGCGCGGTCATGCAGACCGGCGAGTACGACTACGCCTGGAACATGCAGGTGGAGGACGAGATCCTCAAGCGCTTCGAGCAGGGTGGCCGGGGCAAGGCCGACATCGTCACCACCGGCAACATCGAGCACATCCAGTGCAACCAGACCGACCCGTGGACCGAGGTGGACGGCGAGCGCTCCAGCGTCAAGGCCAAGCATCCCTTCCTGACCGATCCCGCGGTACGACAGGCCCTGAGCATGCTCGTCGACCGCGCCTCGGTGCAGGAGCAGATCTACGGGCGCACCGCCCTCACCACCGCCAACTTCCTGAACGCCCCCGCGCCGTTCGTGTCCAAGAACAACCGCTGGGAGTTCAACGTGGACAAGGCGAACCAGATCCTGGAGGCCGCGGGCTGGAAGAAGGGCGCCGACGGGATCCGGGCCAAGGACGGCAAGAAGCTCAAGATGGTGTACCAGACCTCGATCAACGCCCCGCGCCAGAAGACTCAGCAGATCGTCAAGCAAGCGTGCGCCAAGGCCGGCATCGAGGTCGAGATCAAGTCGGTCACCGCGTCGGTCTTCTTCTCGTCGGACCCGGCCAACCTCGACACGTACCCGCACTTCGCCACCGACCTCCAGATGTACACGGTGACCGAGACCGTGCCCGATCCTCAGGACTTCATGCTCCAGTTCACCCCCTGGGAGATCGCCTCCAAGGAGAACAAGTGGCAGGGCCGCAACATCACGCGCTGGCAGAGCGAGGAGTACGGCAAGCTCCACAAGACCGCCGAGGCCGAGGTGGATCCGGTCAAGCGCGCGGCGCTGTTCATCCAGATGAACGACATGGTGATCAAGAACGTGGTGGTCATCCCGGTGGCCTGGCGGCCGCGGGTCTCCGCGGTCAGCAACAAGCTCAAGCTCACCCAGAGCGGGTGGGACTCGGATTTCTGGCAGCTCCCCTTCTGGTACCGCGAATCCTAGGGTCCGACGACGAGAGAGGGCCATCGGCTTCGTTGGGGCCCTCGCATCTGGCCCCCTCTCGTCGCCGGGCCGGTGGCCCGAGCCGGTGGTGGTGAGCGCGACGGGATAGCGACATAGATGTCGAAATATCTGGTGCGGCGGGTGCTGATCGCGATTCCCGTCCTGGCGGGGATCAGCCTCGTGCTGTTCACGGTGCTGGCCCTGGCCCCCGGCGATCCCTTCGAGGAGCTCGCCACCAATCCCAACGTCCCGCCCGAGGTGCGCGCGAACCTCCGCCACCAGTTCGGGCTCGACGACCCGATCCCGGTGCGCTACCTGCGCTGGTTCGGCTCGATGATGAAGGGCGACTGGGGCTTCTCGTTCGTGAGCCGCATCGACGTGGGCACCCTCATCATGCAGCGGCTGCCCACCACCCTCTGGGTGCTGGGCCTCGCCCAGGTCCTGGGGCTGGCGGTGGCCTTGCCGGTCGGGATCCTGGCCGCGATGCGGCCCTACTCGATCTTCGACCAGATCTCGACCACCCTCGCCTTCGTGGGCTTCTCCCTGCCCACCTTCTTCACCGGCATCCTGTTCATCCTGTTCTTCAGCATCTACCTGGACTGGCTGCCGTTCATCTACCGGGCCGACATCTCGGCCACCGGGTGGCGCTGGTACTGGGAGAACGCGCGGCAGGCCATCATGCCGGTGGCGGTCCTGGGGCTGGCCCAGGGCGCCTCCATGACCCGCTTCGTGCGCTCGGCGATGCTCGAGGTCGTCCGGCTGGACTACATCAACACCGCGCGCTCCAAGGGTCTCTCCGAGAAGGTGACGATCTGGAAGCACGCGGTGCGGAACGCCCTGATCCCGGTCGTCACCCTGGTGGCCCTGCAGATCCCCGGCATCTTCACCGGTGCGGTGATCACCGAGCAGATCTTCCGCGTGCCCGGCATCGGATCCCTGCTCATCACCTCGATCCTCGCCAACGACACCCCGGTGATCATGGCGATCACCTTCGTGTTCTCGTGCCTGGTGGTGCTCTTCAACCTGGTGGCGGACCTGCTCTACGGCTGGCTCGATCCGCGCATCTCCCTCCGTTAGCCATGGCCCCACCCAACGGCGTCGCCTCCGAGGCGGTCTCGCAAGCCCTCGCCCCCGCGCGCACCCGGCGCGTGCAGTCGCTCTGGAGCGAGGGATGGCGGCGCTTCCGCAAGCACCGGCTCGCCACCTTCGGGGCCGCGGTGCTGGTGATGATGGTGGTGGCGGTGGTGGCCGGCCCGTTCGTCTACCGGGTGCCGATCGACGAGATCGACTTCAAGGCCAAGCTCAAGGGGCCCTCGGGCGCGCATCCGCTCGGCACCGACGACCTCGGGCAGGACCTGCTCGCGCGCATGCTCTACGGCGGGCGCATCTCCCTCGCGGTCGGCGTCACCGCGATGCTGATCGCGATCACGGTCGGCACCCTGGTGGGGGCCACCGCCGGCCAGCTGGGCGGCGCCACCGATCACGCCCTTATGCGGCTGACCGATCTGTTCCTGTGCCTTCCCCAGCTCCCCCTGCTCCTCCTCCTCGTGTACCTCTTCCGCGACACGCTGAAAAAGGTCCTGGGCCCGGAGATGGGCGTGTTCATGCTGGTGGTGGTCGTGATCGGCGGCCTGCGCTGGATGCCGGTGGCGCGCCTCGTGCGGGCGCAGTTCCTCTCCCTGCGCGAGAAGGAGTTCGTGGAGGCGGCCCGCGGCCTCGGCGCCCCGCCCCTGCGTCAGGTGCTCCGCCACATCCTGCCGAACGCGGTGGGGCCGGTGATCGTGGCCGGCACCATCGACGTGGCCGCGGCCATCATCGCGGAGTCCTCGCTCTCGTTCCTCGGCCTCGGGTTCCCGCCCGATATCCCGACCTGGGGACGGATCCTGTTCGACGCCAAGGACAACCTCGACTTCGCGCCCCACTGGGCCATCTTCCCGGGCACCGCGATCTTCCTCGCCGTGCTCAGCATCAACTACATCGGCGACGGCCTCCGGGACGCGCTGGACCCCCGGAAGGTCCTCTCCTAGCTCAGCGGGCCGCGGCGCTGCACCGGTAGACGTCCGCGGTCATGTAGTCCTGCATCCCGAAGTACCCGCCCTTCGCTTTCCGCTCCGGGGTCATCAGCGCGACGTTGCCGCCCACCTTCGCCGCCTTCCGCTGCAGGTCCTCGAAGTCGTTGTCTGCGACCGTCCCCAGCACCTGGCAGCCCTGCACCTGGCTCGCGTCGTTGACCACGCGCACCCGGGCCGCGTCGGTCGAGGACACCGCCTTGGAGCCGGACGCACACCCGCCGGCCGCCGCGGCCAGCAGGCCCACGGCCACGAGTCGTGTCGCTCTCATGTGTTCTCCCTTCCGCGCCGGGTGGCGCTAGCCGCCCGCGCCCACCTCGACCGCTCGCTGTCGCCGCACGCGGCGGCGGAGCGCCATCACCCCGTAGCCGGCCGCGGTCGACACCAGGACCGGGATCGCGACCACCATCCAGGCGATGCCGACGATCAGGGTCACGGCGACGATCAGGGCGACGCCCGTCATCAGGAACAGGAGCGCGAGCTTGATCATGGCACTGGCCTCCTGTCGGATGATGGGGCAAGTGCCATGCCGGAGATCGCGCGAGCGGATTCGCGCATCGGGGGCTCGGTCTTGCCGCCTGCAGGTGATCGAAGCACCGGAAGGCCTTACCGGATCGGAACGATCCTTCCCGTGGCCAAAGTTCCGGTCGGCCGGAGCGCCGACGGCTCGAGCCCCGGGGCCGACTGCGCCGGCAGCCGCGGCAGCCGCGTGTCAGGCCACCCCGCCCGGTCGTCGGCGGAGCACCCGGCCCGGCAGGGCCCCGGTATGACGCCCCTCCCGCACCACGGTGACGCCGTTGACGATGGTGGCCACGAGGCCCACCGGGTACTGGTGCGGCTCCTCGAACGTCGCGCGGTCGGTGATCGTGGCAGGGTCGAACACGGTGAGATCGGCCCGGTAGCCCTCGCGCAGGAATCCGCGGTCCCGGAGCCCGAGCACCCGCGCCGAGGCCCCGGTCATCTTGGCCACCGCCTCCGGGAGCGACAGGAGCCCGAGCTCGCGGGCGTAGTGGCCGAGGACGCGGGGGAAGGTGCCGTAGAAGCGCGGATGCGGCCGGCCCTGGCCGGCCACGCTCTCGCGCGACACCGCGCGTCCGTCCGAGCCTACCAGCACCGCGGGCGAGCGCAGCAGCGCCCGTACGTCCGCCTCGTCGATGGAGAACACCGCCACGTAGGTCGCACCCTGGTCCGCGGCCAGCAGCTCCGCCACCACGTCGAGCGGCGCCACTCCCTCGCTCCGCGCCAGCTCCCCGATGGTGCGCCCGGCATCGCGCGTCCGCGTCCGGGAGGTGCCGATGCTGACCGCGTCCCACGACGGCACGCGGCCGAAGCTGGTGAGCCCGCGCTCGTCCACTTCCCGCGCGATGCGCGCCCGGGTCTCGCCGTCGGCGAGGCGCGCGAGCATCGGGGCGAGCCCGCCCTCCTGCACCCACAGCGGGAGCAGGTTCCGCAACGGGTTCGCCGCGAAGGTGTACGGGTAGGCGTCGCAATCGACCCGCACCCCGCGGGCCCGCGCGGCGTCGATCTCCTCGAGCAGTCGGCCGGCCCGTCCCCAGTTGTCGACGCCGGAGAGCTTGAGGTGGACGATCTGGACGTGGACGCCGGACGCCTCGGCCGCCGCGATGGACTCGCGGACCGCCTCGAAGACCCCGCCTGCCTCGTCGCGCACGTGGGTGGCGTAGGTGCCGCCGTGGCGGCGGACGGTGGCCAGCAGCGCGTGCAGCTCCTCCGACCGCGCGAAGGATCCCGGCGCGGTGAAGAGCCCCGAGGAGAGCCCGGTGGCGCCGGCAACGAGCCCCTCCGCCAGCAGCCGCCCCATCTCGGCCAGCTCCCCGTCGGTGGGCGCGCGATCCTCGAGGCCCACCGTCATCAGGCGCAGGGTGTTGTGGCCGACCTGCATCACGGTGTTGACCGACGTGGCGGGGAAGTCGTCCATGTACTCGGCGAAGGTGCCGGGAGGCGTCTCGATCCAGGGGGCGAAGCCCGCGAGGTATTCCTGGAGCAGCCGCGCGCGAGCGGGGGACGCGGGGGCGACCGAGAGGCCGCAGTGGCCGATCACCTCGGTGGTCACGCCCTGGAACACCTTGCTCTCCGCCGCGGGCGCGTAGGGCAGCGTGAAGTCGGAGTGCGTCTTCACGTCGATGAAGCCGGGCGCAACCACGAGGCCGTCCACGTCGAGGACGACCCGCGCGGAGCCCGCGTGGCGCGGTGCCAGCGAGACGATGACGCCGTCGCGGACCACGACGTCGGTCCGAGCCGCGGGCGCTCCGGTGCCGTCCAGCATCATGCCACCGCGAATGACCAGATCGTCCACCGCGACGTCCCTCCAGGGCCCGGCGGGGCCGCCGGCATGGTACGCGATCGGGGGAATTCCTGCCCGCCGATGTGCAGGTGTGCTAGGAAAAGCTGTCGTCAATCCCGTCATCGAGGAGACCGCCGTGGCCGATCGCGACCTGTGCTTCACCCCTGCCGCCAGCCTGCTGCGCCTGTACCGGAGCCGGAAGGCCTCCCCGCTCGAGGTGATGCACGCGGTGCTGGCGCGGATCGACGCGGTCAACCCGCGGGTGAACGCCTACGTGACGGTGGCCCGCGAGCAGGCTCTCGCGGCCGCCCGGAGGGCCACCACCGCGCTCGGCAAGCGGGGGGCGAGCCTGCCGCCGCTGCACGGGGTGCCGGTGTCGATCAAGGACCTCACCCCGACGAAGGGCATCCGCACCACGTGGGGCTCCAAGATCTTCGAGCATCACGTGCCGAACGAGGACGCCCTCTACGTGGCGCGGCTCAAGGCTGCGGGAGCGATCGTGGTGGGCAAGACCAACACCCCGGAGTTCGGGGCCGGCGGCAACACCTTCAACGCGGTCTTCGGCGCCACCCGCAACCCGTGGAACCCCGCGCTCACCTGCGGCGGCTCGAGCGGCGGCGCCGCGGTGGCCCTCGCCACCGGCATGGGGCCGCTGGCCCAGGGCTCCGATCTCGGAGGCTCGCTGCGCACCCCCGCCGCGTTTTGCGGCGTGGTGGGCTTCCGCACCTCGGTCGGGCTCATCCCGGTCTATCCCGCCGATCTCGGGTGGGACTCGCTCAGCGTCACCGGCCCGATGGCCCGCACGGTGGGCGACGTGGCCCTGATGCTCTCCGTGATGGCGGGCCCCGACGATCGCGCCCCGCTCTCCTACGACGTGGACGTGCGCCGCTTCACCGCCGCGGTCGCGCGACCGAGCGTGAAGGGCTGGCGCGCCGCGTTCACGCCGGATCTGGACGGCCTGATTCCCGTCGACCAGGAGGTGGCCGCGGTCGCGGAGCGCGCCGCGGGGGTCTTCCGCTCCCTCGGCGTGCGCGTGGAGCGCGGGAGTCCCGACTTCGGCGAGGTCAACGAGATCGTGCTGGCCACCCGCGGTCTCAGCATGGTGGCCCGGCACGCGGACAAGCTCGCGGAGTGGGAGCCCGTCATGCAGAAGGGCCTGGTGTGGAACATCAAGCAGGGGCTCTCGCTCACCCCCGAGCAGATCGGCCAGGGCGAGAAGCTCCGCACCCGGCTCTGGCATCGCGTGCGCGAGTTCATGGCCACCCGCGACCTGCTCCTGCTGCCCACGGTGGCGGTGCCGCCCTTCCCGGTCGAGCAGCGCTACCCCACCGAGATCAACGGCAAGCCGCTCGACAACTACACCCAGTGGTTCTTCCTGACGTACGGCATCACCGTCACCGGCCTGCCCGCCATCTCGGTGCCGTGCGGCTTCACCCGGAGCGGGCTGCCGGTCGGGCTGCAGATCGTGGGCCGGCGACACCAGGAGGCCGCGGTGCTGCGGGCGGCCGCCGCGTTCGAGGCCGCGCACCCCTGGGCGGACGCGCGGCCGCCGGTGCTGTCCGCGACGGCCTGATCGGCTACTGGATGCCGATGCCGACCGCGAAGATGTTCATGATGAACGACAGGTCGCGGTTGGCGGCGAGCGTCTTGGCCAGCTTCGTCTCCTCGTACTTCTCCTCGCGTCCGTCCGCGTCCCACGCCTGGGTCACCACCTGGCGGGCCCGCACGTCGATCTGGGCGCGGCGACGGCCCGCCTCGTCGCGCAGGGTCAGCGTGCCGTTGTCGGGGCGCGTCTCGCCGATGGCGCTCGCCTGCCCGCTGTCGTACCAGGCGCGGATCGGGCCGCGCGGCGTGCCGTCCACGAAGTAGATCTCGATCCGGCGCCGGCCGCTCGGATAGCTGCCGAGCATCGGGCCGTGGCGGATCGAGCCGCCGGACCCCGAGCGCTCGCACCACTGGAGCGTCCCCTCCGCCGCCTTCTCGCTGCGGCCCGGCTTCGTCCCCTCCGGGCAGAGGATCGGGTCGGCCGCCAGGGCCGGCGACGACTGGACCAGGCCCAGCGCCAGCAGCGCGGCGAGCGCGGTCCTCACGACGCGCTCAGCGGGCCAGCCGGCGCAGCGGAGGCCCGGTGAGCCGGGTCAAGATCCACTGCCGCTTCAGCTGCGCGCCCAGGCGACGGTAGAAGCCGATCGCGGGCCGGTTCCAGTCGAGCACCGCCCACTCCATGCGCCCGCAGCCGCGCCGCACCGCGATGCGGGCCAGCGCGCGCAGCAGCGCCTTCCCGGCGCCCCCGCCCCGCTCCTCGGGCAGCACGAAGAGATCCTCCAGGTAGAGGCTCGGACGGGCCAGGAACGTCGAGTACGTGAAGAAGTACAGCGCGAAGCCCACCGGCTTGCCGCCCCGGCGGCAGATGAGGGTCTGGAAGTACCGGCGGGGGCCGAAGCCGTGAGCCCGCACCCGTCCCGCGGTGGCCTCCATCTGGTGGGCGAGGCGCTCGTACTCCGCGAGGCCCCGGATCAGGGCCAGGATGGTCGGGACGTCCCGGACGGTGCCCGCGCGGATGACGAGGCGTCTGCGCGCCATCAGGCCGCCGCCACGTCGAGCAGCAGCTCGACCTGACACCGCACGCCGGCCTGGAGATTCTCCAGCGAGATCCGCTCGTCGTTGCCGTGGACGCGCCGCCACTCGCTCTCCTCCAGGACGAAGGGGCTCCACCCGTAGCCGTGGAGCCCGCAGTTGCGGAACACCCAGTTGTCGGTGAAGCCCACCAGGATCTCGGGGGCGACCACCGCGCCGGGCGCGCGCCGCCGCAGGGCCTCCCCGAGCGCCTTGTAGAGCGTGGTGTCGGGGGGCGACGCGTTGGGGATCTTGGGCGGCGGGTTGACCAGGCTCACCTCCACGTTCGGGTCGGCGATGGCCGCGCGCACCCAGGTCACGATCTCCTCCGGATCGTCGCCGCGCAGCATGCGGCAGTCGATCTCGGCCTCCGCCTCGGGCGGGATGACGTTCCGCTTCTCGCTGCCGCGGAGCATGTTCACCGCGAACGTGGTGCGCAGCATCGCGGCCTGGTGCCGGTCCGCGAGGAAGGCGCGGCGAAACGCGGGGTCGGCGAGCGAGCGGGTGAGATCGCCGTAGCCGCGCCCGGCCTCGCCCGGCAGCACCGAGCCCAGCCGCTCGAAGTACTCCTGGATCTCGGGCAGCACCCGGAGCGGACGCTCCGCCTCGAGCAGTCGTCCCAGCGCGCGCACCAGCCGGTGCGGCGCGGTGTCCGGCCACGGCATCGAGCCGTGGCCGGGCTGACTCCGCGCGGTCAGGCGCAGCGGCAGCCCGGTCTTCTCCGAGACCACGATGGCCGCGAACGGCGCGCGGTGCCCCTCGGCCGCGTGAATGCCGCCCAGCTCCGAGAGCGCGTACTCCGCGCCCGCCAGCCACTCGCGATGCCGGTCCGCCACCCACTGGGCGCCGAAGCGGCTGCCCGCCTCCTCGTCCGCGGTGGCGAGCAGCACCAGGTCGCGCTTGAGGGGCACCCCCGCCCGCTTGATCGCCAGCATCGCGGCGAGGTGGAGGATGCCGGTCGACTTCATGTCGATGGCCCCGCGGCCGTAGAGGAAGCCGTCCTGGATCACGCCCCCGAAGGGGTCCATCGTCCAGTACCGCCGGTCCGCGTACACCACGTCGATGTGGTGGTGGAGCACGATGCCGCCCTCGGAGCCGTCGCCCGGCAGACGTGCCACCAGGTTGCCGCGGCCGGGAGCGGACTCCGCGATCTCGCTCGCGATGCCGTCCCGACCCAGCACGCGCTCCAGGAAGCGCGCTCCCACCGTCTCGTTGCCGGGGGGGTTGGTGGTGTCGAGGGTCAGGTACTCCCGGCCGAGCTCGACCGTCTCGCGTCCGAGCGCGTCCCAGTTCATGACGCGCGCGCCTGCTCCCAGAAGCGACCCGGGTTGGGCCGCTTGGCGAGACGCCGCTCCAGCAGCCCGACCGCGCGCGGCTCGCCCGCGCGGAGGGCCGCCGCGAGCAGGGTGTCGTGGAAGACCTCGCGCTGGGCCCGACTGCCGCCCACCTCGATGATGCGCGCGTCGACCGGCTCGATGCGGGCCACCGCGGTCGCGTAGTCGCCGCGGGCGAACGCGTGGAGGCCCTCCAGCAGCGGCACCACCACCTCGCCCAGGGTCGGATTCTTCGACCGGGTGGACCGCTGGCGCAGGCGTCCGAGCTGGAGCTCCGCGCTCGCCCAGTCGCCGGAGGCGGCCAGCGCCATCCCCACGTGCAGGTCGTGGAAGAGGAGCAGCGGCATCTCGAGCCAGCGCGACGCCGCGGGCCCGAGCCGGGCCCAGCGGGCCGGGTCCGGGCGGCCGAAGAGGTCGAGGCGCCAGGCGAGCGCCACCGAATCCTGCAGGTCCGAGGCGATCGCGATCGGGATGCGCCCGAACACGCTCTCGAAGAGCCGGCCGGCCCGCTCGTAGTCGCCGTCGGCCAGGTGCAGCAGGGCCAGGTGCCACAGCAGATGGTTCCGGAAGTAGCCGAGGTGATCGCAGGGATGGATCCGCGGAGGGAGGGCCTCGATGCCGCCGCGATTGTCGCCGCGCTCGTAGTGCACGTGGGCAATCGCGTGCACCGCCCACGCGTCGCGCGGGTTCCGGGCCACCGCGCGCTCCGCGAGGGGAAGCGCCTCGTCGTAGCGCCCGTTCTCCTCCAGCGCGAAGGCGTGGTAGCCCCACGCGAAGCCGTCCTCGGCCAGCGCGGGCAGGACCGAGCGGGTGAGCTCCAGCATCTCGGCGGAGCGACCCTGCCAGAAGAAGATGTAGTACAGGCGCTGCATCAGCACCATGTCGCGGGGGAAATCGGCCAGGATCTCGCGCATCACCGCGATCGCGTCGTTGCCGCGCCCGCCCACGAAGAGGCGCAGGGCCTCGAGGTGCCGCCGCTCCCGCGGGGTGAGGGAGGCCGCCCGCGCGGTGTCGTCCGCCACCGCGCGCTCCATCTCGGCGCGCGCGGCGGGAATCTGCTCGTCCAGGTAGAGGGCGACCGCGAGGGCCGCGCGGGCCAGCACCAGCTCCGGATCCGCGGCCACCGCCTGGCGGAAGCAGTCGATGGCGTCGGCACCGAAGCCCAGGAGCGAGCGGACTCCGCGATCGTGGGCGTCGACCGCGGCGCGGGACTCGGTGGTGAGCGGCAGACCGTACGCGTCGCGCAGCACGGCGATCATGGTAGCAGAAGGCGCCGGAGGAACGCGAGGGCGCGGCGCTCCGCCCACGACGAGCGGCCGAGCGCGCCGTCGAGGAATCCCACGTGGCCGCCCTGCGCCACGAACGCGGCCTCGATCCAGGGCGTGCGCGCGACCACCTCGACGGGCAGCCGGTCCCCCGGCATGAACGGATCGTTGACCGCGTTGATCAGGAGCGTGGGCCGGCGGATGCGCTCGAGATACGGCTCGCTGCTCGCCCGGCTCCAGTAGTCCCGCTCGTCCGCGAAGCCGTTGAGCGGCGCGGTGAAGAAGCGATCGTACTCGGTGAAGGTGCGCGATCGCAGGACCGCGGCCACGTCGATCTGGCCGTGGTAGAGGTGGGCCTTGGCCCGGATCTTGGCCTTCATGGTGCGGAGGAAGCTCCGGGTGTAGACCGCGCGGTTGAACCCGCGGTCCAGCACCTCCGCGCACGCGGTGAGGTCGAAGGGCGTCGAGATCGCCACCGCCCCCACCGCCGCCGCCGGCGCGGCCTCGCCCTGCTCGCCGAGCCACTTCAGCGCCACGTTGCCGCCCAGCGAGATGCCGACCAGCCCCAGGCGCAGGTCGGGCTCGCGCTTGCCGAGGTGCTCGACGACCCACTCGAGGTCGCGGGTATCCCCCGAGTGGTACAGGCGGGCGAGCCGGTTCACCTCGCCGCTGCACGACCGGAAGTGGAGCACCGCGGCCCGGAGGCCGAGCCGGGCCGCCTCGCGCAGGAGGCCCTGCGCGTAGTGGGACCGGGCGGAGCCCTCGAGGCCGTGCAGGATCAGGACGAGGGGAGCGGTCGCGGGCCCGTCCACGAGCCAATCGAGATCGACGAAGTCGTCGTCCGAGGTCTCGAGCCGCTCGCGACGTAGCGGGGGCCGCCGCCCGCGCCGCAGCAGCGGCCCCCACAGCGTCTGGAGATGTCGGCCCCGGTACCAGAAGGCCGGCCGGTAGTCGTCGTCGTGCATTCAGCGGTTTACTTCTTCAGGCTGTTCAGCTGCGGGGGCCCCGACATGGCCCCCGCACTCCCCCAGTGGCGGACAACCGTTCATGTCGGTTGTTCTGCTTCCTGCGGTTTACTTCTGTAAGGCTCTTCAGCTGCGGGGGCCTAGAAATGGCCCCCGCACTCCCCCAGTGGCGGACAAGTGTTGGCGGGTAGCCGTTTGGTCCCGTGGTCAGCGGCCAACCCGTCTTGGTTGGCCGGTTAGCCTTCCTGGCCTTTCAGGAGCAGGGCGACGATCTCGGGGGCGATCGCGCGGGCCCGGGCGTCGAGTTCGGCCTCGGACAGGTTGGCGATCGGGTGCGGCATGGACAGGAACTTGTACTCCGGGACCCCCCAGGACTGGGCCATGGCGTGGCCGGTGCCCTCGAACACGTCGGTCACGATGGACGCGGCCGGCATGCCCACCTTCTCGAACACGATTCCGTCGAGCACACTGCCCGACGAGCAGGACCCTCAGTCTCCGATGCCGGCCACCACCACGTCCACGCTGCAGGCGGCCTCGTCGAGGATCTCCTTGTGCGCGGGGACGCCCGCGTTGTGCTTGCGCCACATCTTGGTCTCGGCGGCCCCGTACTCCTTCTTGAGGATCTCGCCGATCTTCAGCAGCAGCCTGTCCGAGTTGAACTTGGTGTTCTCCACCAGCCCGATCCGCTTGCCCTTGAGGGAATCCGGGCGCGGCACGTAGGTCAGCGGCTGACGCCGCGGCTCGACCGTGGGGTCGAGGATCTCGAAGCCCGCCATCATGCGCTCCTTTCCTTGATGACCACCGTCACTGCCTCCGACGAGGTGCGGCCGCCCCAGCCCGGGATGTAGCACGAGAAGGAGCCGGCGCGCCCGCCCGCCGCCACCACCAGGATGTCGTCCGGGGAGATCACCAGCGACCGGGTCGCGGTCTCGTCGCCCGGCTTCACCTCGCCGGGGATGCGCGCGGTTCGCTTGAAGTGCGCGATCGTGTTCGTCGTGTTCTCGAAGATGAACTTGCGGATGTCCGCCTTGGACCAGCCGTCCGCCGCGATCGTGCGCATGTGCTCGCCGGCCAGCACCACGCAGTAGTTGGGCTGCCCCACCTGCCCCGGGTAGCGCATGGCATCGCACGCGGTGCCGAGCACGCCCGCCGCGGTGGCGGAGAGCTGGTTGTAGAACTGGATGGGGGACAGCGCCGCCATCACCGTGACCGCGCTGTCGGTGGGGCGGCAGCCGACGCGCTCGACGTGCAGCGGCGTCCACGGGCTCTCCGCCTCGTTCTCCGCGATCACGTAGGTGTAGCGCCCGGGATGGCCGAAGGTGCCGCGGTCGAGCCGGCCGGGCAGGGTGCCGACCACGTTGCGCATCACGAGGCGGATCGCGCGCCCGATGGTGGCGTTCGCCCGCCAGCCCGGCCCGAACAGGTTGTCGCCCGCGTTGACGTCGAGCCGCCTGGCGATGGGCCCGTTGACGATGGTCAGCACCGCCGCGCTGCCGGTCGAGGTGGCCGGTCCGTGATAGCCCCAGCGGGGGTCCGCGATGCCCTCGATGGCGGCGACGACGACCGGCATGTACTCCGGACGGCAGCCCGCCATCACCGCGTTGATCGCGACCTTCTCGGCGCTGATCGCCACCTGGCGGTTGGTGATGAACGCGACCTGCGCGTCGGGCTCGAGCCCGACCGCGTCGAGCATCGCCCGCACCGCCGACTCGGTGGGCGGGACCACCGGCAGCCCGTCGGTCCAGCCCCGCTGGTAGCAGAGATCGAGTGCCTCCTGATAGTCCTCGACGGCGTAACGCTGCGACGAGATCCGCGCGGTCATGGACGGCTCCTCCTGTGTGGGCTCACCGTAGGGCCAAGTGCCCGTCCTGTCAAGCCGTTCGGGATCGCGCGGTTGACAGCTCCGCGGGGCGCCCGGAAGATGAGTCGGTGAGCGAGTCCGACACGCGACCCCACGTGGTGATCGTGGGCGGAGGCTTCGGCGGCCTATACGCCGCGCGCGCCCTGGCCGGCGCTCCGGTGCGGGTGACGCTCCTGGACCGTCGCAACCACCACCTCTTCCAGCCCCTGCTCTACCAGGTGGCGACCGCGGCGCTGAACCCCGCCGACATCGCGACCCCGCTCCGCTCGATCCTGCGCCGGGCGGCCAACGTGACGGTCCTGCTGGCGGAGGTGCGCTCCGTGGACCTGGCCGCGCGCCGCCTCGCGCTGCCCGACGGCGAGCTCGCCTACGACGGCCTGGTCCTGGCCGCGGGGGCGGGTCACTCCTACTTCGGCCACGACGACTGGGAGCCGCTGGCCCCGAGCCTCAAGACGCTCGAGGACGCGCTCGAGATCCGGCGCCGCGTGCTCGTCGCCTACGAGGAGGCGGAGCGGCAGCCGGACGGACCCGAGCAGCGCGCGCTCCTGACCTCGGTGGTGATCGGCGGCGGGCCCACCGGCGTGGAGCTGGCCGGCGCGCTGGCCGAGATCTCGCGCGAGACCATCGCGCGCGACTTTCGCCGCATCGATCCCACCCGCGCCCGCATCGTGCTGCTCGAGGGCGGCCCCCGGGTCCTCTCCGCCTTCCCCGATCCCCTGCCCGCGCGCGCGGCCGAGTCGCTCACCCGCATCGGGGTGGAAGTGCGCACCGGCGCGACGGTGACGCGCGTGACGCCGGACGCGGTGTGGCTCGGCGGCGAGGAGATCCGCGCCCGCACCGTGCTGTGGGCCGCCGGGGTCGCGGCGGCGCCGCTCGGCCGCACCCTGGGCGTGCCGCTCGATCGCGCGGGCCGCGTGATCGTGGAGCGCGACCTCTCGATTCCCGGCCACCCCGAGGCCTTCGCGATCGGCGATCTCTGCGCCTTCACCGGCGCCGACGGCCGGCCCCTGCCCGGGCTGGCCCCGGTGGCGCTGCAGCAGGGCCGCGCGGCGGCGCGCAACGTGCTCCGCCGTCTCGCCGGCGAGCCCACCGAGCCCTTCCGCTATCACGACCGCGGCACGATGGCCACCATCGGCCGGGCCGCCGCGGTCGCGGCGGTGGGCCGCGTACGCCTCTCCGGGCTGCTCGCGTGGCTCGCGTGGCTGTTCGTCCACATCGCGTTCCTGATCGGCTTCCGCAACCGGTTCCTGGTGATCTTCCAGTGGGCTTGGGCGTATCTGAGCTGGCAGCGGGGCGCGCGCCTCATCACCGGGCCCTGGCGGGCGCGGGTCCGGGACGGCGCCGCGGGGGACGCGGGGACCCTCCACGAGACACGCTGACCCGTCCTTGGGCTTTGCGTTCATTTCCCTTTGCCCTATCCTGAATCAAGTGACCTCCCCTTCCGCCGCGACCCCCCCGAGCCGGCTCCCGCTGGTGGCGTACTTCTCCATGGAGTTCGGCCTGCACGAGGAGCTCCACTCCTACGCGGGCGGGCTCGGAGTGCTGGCCGGGGACTTCATGAAGTCGGCGGGCGACCTGGGGCTGCCGGTGGTGGGGGTGGGCCTGCGCTGGAGCCAGGGCTACACCTCGCAGCACATCGGCGCCGACGGTTATCCCTACGACGAGTGGTCCGAGCAGAAGACCGACGGGCTCACCGACACCGGCGCGCGCGTCCGCGTGCGGGTCGCGGCGCGCGAGGTCGAGTGCCGCGTGTGGCGCGTGGGGCGCTACGCGATCGCGCCGCTCTACCTGCTCGAGCCCACCGATGCGCGCGACGCCTGGATCACGCGCCGCCTCTACGATCCGCGCCCGGACTGCCGGGTGGCCCAGGAGATGCTGCTCGGCATCGGCGGGGTGCGCGCGCTGCGCGCCCTGCACCTGCCCATCGAGCGCTACCACTTCAACGAGGGGCACGCGGTGTTCGCGGGCGTCGAGCTGATCGCGGACCGCATGGAGACGGGCGCCTCGTTCCGCGAGGCGTGGCGGGCCGCGCGCGCTTCGATCGTCTTCACCACCCACACCCCGGTCCCGGCCGGCAACGAGGTGCACGCGCTGTCCGAGCTGCGGCGGCTCGGGGCGGGCTGCGAGCTGGTGGCGGGCGAGCTCGCCGAGATCGGCGGCGATCCGTTCAACATGACGGTGGCCGGCCTGCGGCTTGCCCACGTGGCCAACGCGGTGGCCCAGCTCCACGGGGAGACCGCCCGTGCGATGTGGGCCCACGTGGAGAGCGCGGCGCCCATCATCGCCATCACCAACGGGGTGCACCCCGGCACGTGGCAGGACCCGCGCATCGTGGGCGCCCAGGGCAGCGACGAGCGGCTGCTGGCGGTCAAGCACACCCTCAAGGCCGAGCTGTTCGCGGAGGTCCTCGCGCGCACCGGCACGCGCCTCGATCCCGACGCGCTCACCATCGGCTTCGCGCGGCGCTCCGCCACCTACAAGCGGCCCGATCTGCTGCTGCGCGACCCCGGCCGCTTCGCCACCCTGATCAAGCGGCACCGCGTCCAGCTGCTGTTCGCGGGCAAGGCGCACCCGGCCGACCACGAGGGCAAGGCGGTCATCGCGCGCCTCGTGGAGGCGCTCCGCCAGTGGCCCGAGAGCGTGGCCTTCCTCGACGACTACGACATGGGGCTCGGCCGCCTGCTCACCCGCGGCTGCGACGTGTGGCTCAATACCCCGCGCCGCCCCATGGAGGCGAGCGGCACCTCGGGGATGAAGGCGGCCATGAACGGCACCCTCAACCTCTCGGTGCTCGACGGCTGGTGGCCCGAGGGCTGCGAGCACGGGGTGACCGGCTGGGCCATCGGCGACGGCACCGTCAGTGGCGATCCCGATCCGCGCGACCTGCGCGCGCTCTACGACACGCTCGAGACCGAGGTCCTGCCCACCTTCGCCGATCGCCCGCGCTGGACGCGCATGATGCGGGCCTCGATCCGGATGGGGGTGGAGCGCTTCTCGTCGGACCGGATGATCCGGGAGTACTTCGAGCGGCTCTACTCGGTCACTTCCCCTTCGCGATAGCCTCGGACAGCTCGCGGGCGCGCTCGCCGTCGAGCGGGCGCAGCCGCTCCAGCACGCGCCGGGCGTCGTCGAGCCGCCCGAGGTTCACGTAGGCCTCCCCCAGGTACTCGAGCGCGTCCGGATAGTCCGGCTTGAGCCGGAGCGCCTCGTCGTAGGCCTTGAGCGACGCGGGGTACTTGCCCTGGTTGCGGAGGGCGTAGCCGAGCCCGTTCCACGCCTCCGCGTAGTCCGCCTTCATCTGCACCGCGCGGCCGAATGCGGCCTCCGCCACGCTCCACTCCTTGGACCTGGTGGCCGAGACCCCCCGCGCGTACTCCTGCTCCGCGGAGGGCGCGGGCGGGAGGCGGCTCTTCGGCGGCGCCGGCGTCATCTCGGCGAGGGCGGGGACTGCGGGCAGGAGCAGGAGCACGAGTCCGATGACCAGTACGGAGCGGGGCATCTTCACACCTCGATCTTGAGGGTCACCGAGCGGGTGGCGCCGAAGGTGGGCACGAAGACCGAGTGCTTCCCGGCACCGCCCGCGACCACCACCATGATGTCGCTCCACTCGCGCGCGATGGGCGCCCGCGTCTCGGGCGGGCGGTCCTTGAAGCCGGCCGGGTGGATCACCGCGAAGCGCTCGATGTTCGAGGAATCGAAGCGCGATAGCGGCACCTGCGCGCGCTCCCAGAGAGCGCGCTTGAAGTCGGCCTTGCTCCAGCCCCCGTTCGCCACCGTGGCCGCGTGCTCGGGCCCCAGGATCACCAGCGGCTCGCCGCCGAGATAGATGTTGTTGCTCCCGGTCGTGGCCACGCTGCCCGCCACCGTGGCGAGGATCCCTTCCGGCGTGGAGGAGCCGTGGTCGTTGATGTTGTGCGGCGACTCCGAGCCGCACACCGTCACCGTGCTGGTCTCGCGGGGGAAGCCCCGCTCCACCGAGAGCGGCTCCCACGGCGAGGCGGCCTCGTTCTCGGCCACGCAGTAGCTGTACTTGCCGGGGTGGCCCTGGGTGGCGCGGTCCTCGTGACCGGGTCGCGCGCCGCCCACGTTCTGCAGCACCAGGCGCAGGGCGCGCCCGATCACCGCGTTGGCGCGGTGGCCCTGTCCGAGCGCGTTGCCCGCCCCGTTGATGCCGAGCCGCCCGGCGATCGGCCCGTTCACGATGACGAGCGGCGAGCACGGGTGCGTGGTGGTCTGGATCGCCTGCAGGTTGAAGGCGGGCTGGCCGACCGCCTCCACCGCGGCCAGGATCACCGGCAGGTGCTCGGGCAGCGCCCCCGCCAGCACCGCGTTCACCGCCACCCGCTCCACGGTGGCCCGGCCGAGGCGCGGCGAGAGCACCGCCACCGTGTCGCCGGCCGGGCGGCGCGTGCCCCCGAGCATCGCGGCCACCCGCTCCGGCGTGGCGGGAATGGCGGGCAGGCCGTCGCCCCAGCCCCGCTCCATCAGGAACGCCTGGAAGTCGAGCAGATCGTCGGGCGCCCGGTGGCGGGGGACGGGCCCTTCCGCGGCCGGCGACGGCGCGCCGCCCGCGGCCACGGTGCCGATCAGCGCGCCCAGCACCTGCTCGACCGCGCCGGCCGCCTTCCGGGCCACCAGCTCCTCGGCGATGCCGCCGATGGGATGCGGCACCGTGACGATGCCGAGGTCGGCCATTCCCTTGGCCCGGGCCTCGGCCAGCGCGAGCGGGCGGAACTCGTGCGTGCCCAGGACGACGGTCGCGACCCCTCGCCCTTCCAGCTCCGTGGCGTCGTGGATACTCCACGACGTGCACGACCCTCAGTCGGCGGAGGCGGTGAGGACGACCCCGCACGCGGCCGCCATCTCGTCGAGCACCGCGCGAGTGGCCCCGATCGAGGCGCCGGGCTTCCGCCACGTCCGCACCTCGGCGGCGCCCAGCTTGGCCGCGAGCGCCCGCGCCACGCCGTCCAGCAGCACGCGGGCGTTGGGCTTCGAGTTGTCGAGCACGCCGATGACCGCGCCCTGCAGCGAGGCGGGCCGGGGGGCGAGGGTGCGCGCGGCGGCGGTGGACGGGCCGACCGGGTCGAGGATCTCCATGGGCCGCATCATACCGCGGGCCCCCGGGGCGTGTAGTACAGTCCTGACGGAGATGCCCACGCCACCTTCGCTCGCGCGCCACGCGGCGACCCGCTACGTGCAGCCGCTCCGGGAGGGCGGATCGCTGCCCGCGGTGGTGGACACCGACGGCGGCGGCCTCTTCGTGGTGAAGTTCCATGGCGCGGGCCAGGGCCCGAAGGCCCTCGTGGCCGAGCTGGTGGTGGGCCTCCTCGCGGCCACCCTCGGCCTGCCGGTGCCGGAGCTGGCCCTGGTGGATCTCTCGTCCGCCTTCGGCCGCAGCGAGCCCGATCCCGAGATCCAGGACATCCTGCGCGGCAGCCACGGGGTCAACGTGGGCCTGCGCTATCTCGACGGCGCGTTCAACTTCGACGCCACCGCGGCCGGGGAGCTGATCTCCACCGACTTCGCCACGCGGCTCGTGTGGCTGGACGCGCTCGTCACCAATCCCGATCGCACGCCGCGCAACCCGAATCTCCTGGTGTGGCGGCGGAGCCCGTGGCTCATCGATCACGGCGGCGCGCTCTACGCGCAGCACGACTGGGCGCGCGTCGACGAGGCGCGGACGCGCACCCCCTTCCCGCGCATCGGCGAGCACGTGCTCCTGGACCGCGCGGGGGACCTGGCCGCCGTCGACGCCGCCCTCGCCGCCGCCCTCACCCCCGAGACGATCGCCGCGATCCTGACCCAGGTGCCCGACGAGCTGCTCCGGCCTGCCCCTCGCGAGGGCTCCGGGCCGCCCGAGTTCCCGAGCGCGGCGGCGGCCCGCGCCCGCTACCACGACTACCTCGCGACGCGCCTGCGCGCCCCGCGCGACTTCGTGGCGGAGGCCGCGCGCGCCCAGGCCGAGGCGCGCCGCGCGCCGGCGCGCCCGCTGTCGTCCCGTCGATGAGCATCGCCTACGACTTCGCGGTGCTGCGCGCGGTGCCCCACGTGCACCTGGGGGCGTTCGTGCCGGTGGGCGTGGTGCTCCACGCCCGCACCGCGGGCTACCTCGGCATGCGGACCCTCGCCGGCCTCGACGTGCTGAAGGCGCGGGTGCCCGACGTGGACCACGAGCTGCTCGCGCGCTATCTGGCCTCCTGCTGCGCGGTCGCGGCGGGCGATCCCACCGCGGGGCCGGTGGCCCTCGCGCCGCCGTCGGAGCGCTTCCACTGGCTCACCGCGCCGCGCTCCGACGTGCTCCAGTCCTCCCCGGTGCACGCCGGGCTCACCGACGATCCGGCCCGCGCGCTGGACGAGCTCTTCGCGACCTACGTGGCCGGCGCCGGCGCGCCGCGGGAGGGCTGATCGATGGCGGCCGGAGCTCCACGGCGACACTTCTCGATGCTGCGCGACTTCCACCTCGCGGATCTCTTCACATTCGCCAACGGCTTCTGCGGGGTGGCCGCCCTGTTCGCCGCGATGCGCTTCCTCTCCTCGGCCGACCGGCGCTACCTCTACGGGGCGGCGGCCCTGGTGCCGCTGGCCCTCGTCTTCGACGTGCTCGACGGCCGCGTCGCGCGCTGGCGCCACGCCACCTCGCCGATGGGGCGCGAGCTCGACTCGCTCGCCGACGTGATCTCGTTCGGGGTGGCGCCGGCCGGGATCGCCTACGCGGCGGGCCTCGACTGGGTGGTCGACCAGGTGATCCTGATGTACTTCGTGGGCTGCGGGGTGAGCCGACTCGCCCGCTACAACGTGACCGCGGGCGACCTGGCGCGCGAGACCGGCAAGGTCACCTACTTCGAGGGCACCCCGATCCCCACTAGCGTGGTGCCCCTGGGCCTCCTGATGCTGGCCTTCCACTACCGCGAGCTCTACCCGGTGCGCGCGCTCGGTGTCCCCTTCCACCTGATCACGCTGCTGTTCCTGCTCTCGGGCAGCCTCATGATCAGCAAGACGCTCCGGATCCCGAAGCCCTGACCGCGCGGCCACGGCCGCGCGCCCCTCGCGATCCGGCTCTAGTGCCGCACGTCGGCGAGCTCGCCCTTCCGCAGACGATCGAAGGCGACGATGGCGGGAAACGCGTCCGGATCGACCACCACGTTGATCACCGTCGGCCGCTCGGCCCGGATGGCGCGCCCGAGCGCGGGGGCCAGCTCTTCCGGGTCGCTGACGCTCACCCCGTCGCAATGCAAGGTCCGCGCGAGCGCGCCGTAGTCCACGTCGAGCAGCGCCGTCTCGAAGGCCCGGCCGTACTGCAGATGCTCGGCGTGCTTCTGGAAGCCGAAGGAGCTGTTGTTGAGGACCACCACCACGATCGGGATCTGGTACCGGGCCGCCGTCTCGAGCTCCTGGAACACGTAGCCGAACGCGCCGTCGCCGGTGAGACAGAGGACCCGCCGGTCGGGCCGCGCCAGCTTGGCCCCGATCGCCGCGGGCAGGCCCCACCCGATGCCCCCGAAGCCACGCGGGGCCACGAACCGCCGCCCGGGGCGGCGCAGGGCCAGCAGGTCGGCGGCCCACAGCGAGCTGTAGCTCGCGTCGGTGCAGACGATGGTTTCGTCGTCGACGAAGCGCGCCATCTCCGCGACCACGCGCTCCGGCCGGATGGGCCGGGCGGTCGAGGTCACGTACGGCTCGATGCGCTCCCGCCACTCCGCCAGCCCCCGCGCGAGGCCGACCCGCGCGTCGCGCGAGGGCTCCACGCCCGCGGCGCGCAGGCCGTCGGCCAGCGCGCGCAGGGCGAGCTTGGCGTCTCCGAGCACGCCGAGCGACCGGTAGTTGCGCCCGATCTCGGCGGCGTCGACGTCCACGTGCACGACGCGGCTCGCCGGATCCGGCACCGTCCAGTCCGCGGTCGTCACGTTGCCCGTCTTCGTTCCGACCAGCAGGACCGTATCCGCGGCCCGGACCACGTCGTTCGCCACGCGGCCGCGACCGAGCTCACCCCCCGTGTACGCGCCGACCACGCCCGCGCTCAGCGGATGGGTCTCGTCCACGCTGCCCTTGCCCAGCAACGTCGTGGCCACCGGGGCCCCGAGCAGGTCGGCGACCTCGCGCAGCTCGGCCGAGGCGCCCGAGATGAGCACCCCGCCGCCCGCCACGATCGCGGGCCGCCGGGCCTCGACGAGGACCGCGAGCGCGTCGCGGACCGCGGACGGATCGGGCGCCGCCCTGGCGTGCGGGTAGCGACGGATGCCGGCCCGAGGAGCCGGCCCGGCGGACCCGGCGCGCGCGAGAACGTCGTCGGGGCAGCTGAGCAGCGCCGGGCCGGGACGGCCGCTGGTGGCGGTGGCGACCGCGCGCAGCAGCAGCTCGCCCGCCCGCTCGGGCCGATCGAGGCGGACGGCCCACTTGGTGACGGGGGCGAAGAGCGCGAGGTGATCCACCTCCTGGATCGGGTTCTTGCCGACCACCCCCGTGCTCACGTCGTTCACCACCGCGATGACCGGGCTCGACGCGGCCCACGCTTCCGCGACACCGGTGATGAGATTGGTCGCCCCGGGCCCCCGGATGGCGGTGCACACCGCCGGACGACCGCTCACCCGGGCGTACGCGTCGGCCATGATGGCGCCCGATCGCTCGTCGCGCACCGTGATCGGCCGCATCTCCGCGCGGTCGATCTCCGCGTACAGGGCCTCCGGCGAGTCGAGGCCGAAGAGATGGGTCACCCCGCAGTCGCGGAGCGCCTCGTAGAGCGCGCGAGCACCGGTCACGAGCGGATCCCCGGCTATGCGGGCAGCCCGGTCTCGGCGGGCGAGTAGCTCTTGGGGAAGGTCGGGTACATGACGAGCTCGGTGACCGACGTCCGCGGGTGCAGCGCGGCCACGAACTTCATGGCGTCGGCCAGGTCCTCCGGCTGCATGATGCGCGCGAGCTCGTCGTCCGTGTACTTCACCGGCCGCTTGAGCATGATCGGGGTATTGGTCTCGTCGGGGAAGATGTTGCAGGTGCGGATGCCGAACTTCCACGCCTCCTTCACCAGCGAGACCCCGAATCCCATCATGCCGAACTTGGAGGTCTGGTACGCGAGCCCCGCCACCCCGGACGGATTGCGCGCCGCGGTGGAGATCACGTTGATGATCAGTCCGTCCTGCTGGGCGCGCATCGGCGCGAAGGCGGCGTGGAACATGTTGTACTGACCGACCAGGTTCACCCGCAGCACGAAGTCGAAGTCCTCCGGGGTGAGGTTCTCCATGCGCCGGCCGTTGCCGATCACGTTGAGGCCCGCGTTGTTCACCAGCACGTCGACCCGTCCGAGGGTAGCGCCGAGCTCACGGGTGACCCGCTCCACGTCCGCACGCTCCGCCACGTCCAGCGGGGCCACCACCGCCCGGCCGCCGCCCGCCGAGATCTCGGTCGCCACTTCCTCCAGCGGCTCGCGTCGGCGGCCCATGAGGGCCACCGTGGCGCCCTCGCGGGCGAACATCAGCGCGCCGGCGCGACCGATACCGGTGCCCGCGCCGGTCATCCACACCACCTTGCCGGGAAACAAGCTCATGGAAATCTCCGTGCGGACGGGAACCCGGTCGTCTCCTGCTTGAGGGCCCGCTCCTGCGTCATCAGGATGTGGTTCATCGCCGCGAGGCGGGCCCGCTCTCCGTCGCCGGCCCGCAAGGCGTCGATGATCTCGCGATGCTCGCCCATGTGGAACCCGGGCGCGAACAGCCGCACCGTCTCGTCGACCATTCGCTCGACCAGGCGCGTGAGGCGATGGTTGCCCGACGCGCGCGCCACCGCCACGTGGAACTTGCGATTCATCTCCATGTGCCGTTTGGCGGTGCGCGCGTCGAAGGCGGGCTCGGCCGGCAGCACCAGCCGCTCCAGCTCGTCCAGCTCGCGCGGGGTGACGCGCCGGGCGGCCAGCTCGGCCGCCGAGCCGTCGAGCGCCGCGCGCAGCTCGACCAGCTCGCGCTGGTCCACCACTGACACCGTGGTCACGAGGTACCCCTTGCGGGGCAGGCTCTCGACGAGACCGTCCTGCTGCAGGAGCGCCAGCGCCTCACGGATCGGGGTCTTGCTCACCTCGAATCGGCTCGCCAGCACGTTCTCGACCAGGATCGTCCCCGGGGGCAGCAACAGGGTCAGGATGTCCTGCCGGAGGACCCGGTAGATGCGCGCCGCTTTCGGTGCCGCCGAATGTCGTCTGACGTGGGATGCCACCATGGCGCTCAGTAGTACTGCCTCCGTGCCTCGCCTGTCAATGCTCATTTCAAGCCGCAAAAATAATCCCTTAAGAGTCACTGGCATGCGCACTGATCATATCAGTGGTACATTTCGCACTCGACAGCGCCATTCCGAGCGCAGCGTGGCACACACAACAGGAGAGAGCCCGTGAGCAACGCGTCCCGTGAGCCCGTCATCGGCCGTCGCGGCTTTCTGCAGGGAGCCGCCGCCGGCGCGGCCGTGCTGACCCATCCCCTTCGCGCCCGGGCCCAGGGCGGAGTCCCGGAGCAGGCGACCGTCATCCAGGTGGACGAGCCGACGAGCCTCAATCCGCTCGCGGAGTTCGCCAACCCGGGCCTGATGGTCCACGCGCATCTCTACGAGCCGCTGGTGGACTTCACCGGCCCTGATCTGCGGGCCACCCCGAAGCTCGCGGTCTCATGGGACAACCCGAAGCCCACCGCGTGGCGCTTCAAGCTGCGCCCGAACGTGGTCTGGCACGACGGGACCCCCTTCACCGCCGAGGACGTGCGCTTCACCCTCGAGGAGGGCAAGAAACCCACCTCGGTGAAGGCCCGGTTCCTGGCCCGGGTGCAGAAGGTCGAGGTCCTGGATCCCCTGACGGTCCAGGTCGAGCTCGACGAGCCCTACGCGCCGATCATCGCGAGCTGGGCGTACCTCTACATCGTCCAGCGCAAGTCCTACGAGGCGCTCGGCGCCGCCGAGTACGGGCGCAAGCCGGTCGGCACCGGCCCCTACCGCCTCGTGAGCTGGCAGCGGCAGCAACAGCTCGTGATGGAGGCGTTCGACCGGCACTGGCGCGGGGTCCACAAGCCCGCGCGCATCGCGATCCGCGGCGTGCGCGAGGCGGGCACCCGGCTCGCCGAGCTGCAGACCGGGCGGGCCGACCTGGTGCTCGGAGTGCCCATCGAGCTGGCCGACACCGTGAAAGCGGATCCGAACCTCTCCCTGGTGGTGCTGCAGGGCATCCGCACGCCGAACTTCCCGTTCAACAACAAGCGGCCGCCGTTCGACGACCGCCGCCTGCGCCAGGCCATGAACTACGCGCTCGATCGCGAGGCGATCGTGCAGGGCATCCTCCAGGGATACGGCGAGGTGCGCGGCGGCCCGTTCGGCAAGAGCGATCCCTGGTACGGCACCGAGGGCCCCGAGTACAAGCAGGACCTGGATCGCGCCCGCGCCCTCATGAAGGAGGCGGGCAAGGAAGGGGGCTTCTCCTTCAACTGGCTGCTCCGCCGCGACGTGCTCGCGAAGCCGGACGAGGTCATGCAGGCCATCGGCCACCAGCTCGGACGCGTGGGAATCAAGGCCAACATCCAGTTCGTCGAGAACAGCACCTGGACGCCCAAGAACCTGAGCGGCGACTTCGATCTGTCGGTCTCCGGCTACGGACGGTCGGTCGAGGCGGACACCATCATCACCGGCGTGCGCTGGCTCACCGAGAACAGCAAGTTCTACAGCAACCCGCAGCTCGACGCGGCGGTGGCCAAGGCCCGCGCCACCTTCGATCGCGGCGAGCGCATCAAGGCCTACCGCGTCGCCGACCGCATCATGCGCGAGGACGCCTGCGGCCTGTTCAGCCATGCCCAGTCGGAGCTCTTCGGCGTCAACAAGCGGTTCCCCTGGAAGCCCTGGGCCTTCGGCGGCAACGGCGCGCTGCTGACCTACTACATTCCGAAGACGTGAGCCTCACGCTTCCGCCGGGGCTGCGGTTCCTCGTCGGGCGCCTCGCCCAGCTGGTGCCGACCTTGGTCGGAGTCTCGCTGTTTGCCTTCGTGCTGATCCGGCTCTCCGGGGATCCCACCGGGCTGCTCCTCGCACCCGACGCCACCGAGGCCGAGCGCATGGCTTTCCGGCACGCCTACGGACTCGACCGCCCGGTGGCCGAGCAGTACCTGCGCTACGTGAGCCGGCTGGCCCAGGGCGATTTCGGGGTGTCCTTCTTCCAGGGAGAGCCCGCGCTGCGACTGGTCCTGGAGCGCCTGCCCGCCACCCTGCAGCTCGCGGGCACCGCCATCGTCATCGTGCTGGTCGTCGGCATCCCGGTGGGGGTCCTGGCCGCGGTTCGCCGGGGCAGCGTGGTGGACTACGTCACGCTCGCGCTCGTCGCCCTCGGACAGTCGGTGGCCACCTTCTGGCTGGGCCTCATGCTCATCATCGTCTTCGCGGTGGGGTGGCGACTGGTCCCGCCCTCGGGCTTCGGCACGACGGCCCAGCTCGTCCTGCCCGCGATCACCCTCGCGGCCTACTACCTGGCGGTCGCCACCCGGCTCACCCGCTCCGGCATGCTGGAGGTGCTGGCCCAGGACTACGTCCGGACCGCGCGCGCCAAGGGCATCTCGGAAGCGCTCACCGTCTTCCGCCACGCGCTGCGGAACGCGCTCATCCCGCTGCTCACGGTGCTGGGGCTCCAGATCGGCGAGCTGCTCGCGGGCTCGGTGGTGACCGAGACCGTCTTCGCCTGGCCGGGGGTGGGCACCCTCGTGCTCGACTCGATCCTGCGGCGCGACTACCCGCTGGTCCAGGCGGTCATCATCGTGCTCGCGGTCATCTACACGGTGGTGAATCTCGGCGTCGACCTGCTCTACGCGTGGTGCGACCCGCGCATCCGCTATCGCTGATGCACGTCTCCTCCCGCGTCGCCCGCGCCTTCACCCGGAACCCGGTGGCCATGCTCGGGCTCTGCCTGCTCGGCAGCATGGCGTTCGTGGCCGCGGCGGCGCCCCTGGTCGCCCCCGACTCGTACGACGACCAGGACGCGCGCATCCGGCTCAAGCCCCCGCTGTGGCGCTCCGCCGAGGGCCGGGTCTACGTGCTCGGCACCGATCCGCTGGGGCGCGACGTGTGGAGCCGCATCGCCTACGGGGCGCGGGTCTCGGTCTCGGTGGCCGGCGCGGGGCTGCTGCTGGGTGGTGGGGTCGGGGTGGGCCTGGGCCTCCTGGCCGGCTTCGGCGGCCGCGTGGCCGACGCGCTGGTGATGCGGGCTGCCGACATCCAGCTCGCGTTCCCCTCGCTGCTGCTCGCGATCGGGTTCATCGCGGTGCTGGGCGCCAACGTGGCCACCCTGCTCGGCGTCCTCGCGCTGCGGAGCTGGGCGGTGCACGCGCGCACCGTGCGGGGCTCGGTGCTGCTGGTCCGCGAGCAGGAGTCGGTGCTGGCCGCGCGCGCGCTCGGCGCGGGACCGCTCCGGCTCGCCTTCCGCGAGGTGCTGCCGAACATGCTCGCGCCGCTCGTGGTGGTCGCCACCGCCCAGCTCGGGGCCCTGATCCTGCTCGAATCCACGCTGTCGTTCCTGGGCCTCGGCATCCAGCCGCCCCGGCCGAGCTGGGGCAACATGCTGAGCGCGGGCCGTCCGTACATCACGGTGGCCTGGTGGGTCACCGCGATGCCCGGCTTCGCCATCCTCGCCGCGGTGCTCGGCGCCAACCTCCTGGGCGACGGGCTGCGCGACGCCCTCGACCCGCGTCTGAAGATCTGATCTCGGAGGAGCCATGACGGAGCGTGTGGACGCAGTCGTCGTCGGGGGTGGCATCGTGGGGTGCGCCGCCGCCTACTATCTGGCCCACGCGGGAGTGGGCGACGTGCTGCTGGTCGAGGCGGACGTGCACGGCGCCGGCGCCACCGGGGGCTCCTTCGGCGGGGTGCGGCAGCAGTTCGCCCATCCCCTCGAGATCGAGTTCTCGCGACGCGGCCTCGCCTTCTGGAAGACGGTGGAGGAGCGCTTCGACTCCCCCTGCCCCTTCCACCAGGACGGCTACCTGCTGCTGACCGGCGACGACGGCATCGCGCGCGAGCTGGGCCGGGCCGCGGAGACCCAGCGGGCGGGCGGCCTGCCCGACGTGCACCTGCTCGGCCCCGACCAGCTCCGCGACGTGGTGCCATGGCTGGTGCCCGACGGCCTCGTGGGCGGGTGCTGGACCCCGGGCGACGGCCACGTCATGCCCATGGACGGCGTGTTCGCCTTCGTCAAGGGGGGCCGCGCGATCGGGGCACGCTTCCGCGAGCACTGGCGCGTCGAGCGCATCGAGCGTGCGCGTGGCGGCCTCTGGCGGGTGATCGGTCCCTCCACCATCGAGGCCCGGCACGTGGTGGTCGCGGCGGGCGTGCACACCCGGGAGCTGCTGCGCCCGCACGGCGTCGACCTCGACATCCGCTCGATCACCTACTACTCGGTGCTCACCGAGTCGGCCTTCGTGGGGCAGCGGGTGCCCATGATCATCGACATCGACACCGGGCTCTGCGTGGAGCGCGAGGGCGATCAACTGCTGCTCGCGATGCTCTCCCGGGGCCGCGTGCTGCGCGACCACGACGATCTCACCGAGCAGTTCTCGCGGGCCGCCGCGACCCGGATGCCCGCGCTCAACGAGCTGCGCATCGTGAAGCCGGTGGTGGGCCATCCGACGGTGGGGGGCGACGGCATGCCCTACGCGGGCCAGGTGGAGGACGGGCTCTGGGCCATCGCGTTCGTCGGGCACGGCGCGATGCATGGCCCGCCGCTCGCGGAAGTGGTGGCCAAGGCGATCGCCGGGCGCCCGGACCCGGTGGACATCTCTCCGTGGGACGTGCGGCGCACGCCCGGACCCTCCACCGTGTGGTGGCGGCGGAAAGGAATGATGGAATGACCACGTGCGATGTCCTCATCGTGGGAGGCGGCGTGGCGGGGTCGTCGATCGCGCACGAGCTCCGCGGGCGGGGCGCGGAGGTGGTGATGGTGGATCGCGGGCGCGTCGGCGGCGCCTCGAGCGGGCTCAACGCGGGAGGCGTCCGGCACCAGTTCTTCCACCCGCCGAACATCCGCGCGGCCAAGGCCACCATCGGAATCATGCGCGACTTTGGCGACCGCTTCGGCGTCGACATCGGCTTTCGTCAGGTCGGCTACCTGTTCCTCTACTCCAGCGAGGCCCAGGAGGCCCGCTTCCGCCAGGCGGTGGCGGCCCAGAACGCGTGCGGGGTGCCGAGCCGTCTGATCGGTCTCGACGAGGTGCGCGCGCTCGCACCGGAGGTCTCACCGGAAGGTCTCCGGGGCGGCTGCTTCGGCCCCACCGACGGCTACCTGGACCCCCGCGCGGTCACCGAGGGGCTCGCCCGGGCCGCGCGCGAGCGCGGCGCCCGCGTCCTGGAGAACGCCGAGGTCCTCTCGGTCGAGGTCTCGAGGGGCCGCGCGACCGCGGTGGTCACGAGCCAGGGCCGGTTCATGCCCGCGGTTGTGGTGAACGCGGCCGGGGCGTGGGCCCCCGGCCTCGCCGCCCGCTATGGCGACACGCTCGCGATCACGCCGCGGCGCTCGCAGATCTTCGTGATGGAGCACACGCCGCCACTTGCCCGCGACATGCCGCACACGTTCGACTCCGACGCCATGGTCTACGTGCGGATCGACGGCGCGGGCATCCGATCCGGCAGCGCGGTGAAGCCCATCATCCCCGATCCGCCGCCGGCGCTCGAGGCGGACTGGCGCGAGGCCGACGAGCTCCAGCGCCGGGTCGCGCATCGCGTGCCGAGCCTTCGCGCGAGCCGCTTCACGCGGGCGTGGGCCGGGCTCATCGAGGTGACCGCGGACAACAATCCCATCCTCGGCTGGAGCGGCGCCGTCGAGAACGTCTATACCGCGGCCGGCTTCAGCGGCCACGGCATGTGCCTCGCACCCGGGCTGGCTCCCTCGATCGCGGCCGAGATCGTCCGGGAGAGCCCCGAGATGCCGCTCGACTTCTACCGCGCCGGGCGGCTGGCCCAGCCGGATGCGCTCCAGCACGAGAGCCTGTGGCTGACCACCCACCGCCCGACCGACATCGACGAGTGGGTCGCGGCCAGACCGGCCTGACCGTGCGCGGGCTCGACAACCTGGTCATCATGTTCGATGACCTGGAGACGGGGATCGCGCGGTATCGGGAGCTCGGCTTCACGGTGATCCCGGGCGGCTCGCACGGCGGCGTGACCCACGTGGCCCTGGTGGCATTCGCCGACCGCACCTACCTCCAGCTCATGGCCTTCGAGCGTGCCGCGCCGACGCACCGCTGGTGGGACGCCAAGCAGCGCGGGGGCGGCTTCATCGCGTTCTGTCTCCACACCACCACCCTCGCGGAGGACTTGGCCGCCCTCCGCCGCGCCGGCGCGCCGCTGCGGGACCCGGTGCGCGGCGGGCGCGTACGTCCGGACGGCTACGAGCTCGCGTGGACCACCGCCTGGACCGAGGGTCCCTTCCTGCCCGAGACGCCGGTGCTGATCGAGGATCACACGCCGCGCGAGCAGCGGGTCCCGATCGAGTACCACCACGAAAACGGCGTGCGGGGCATCGCGGCGATCGCGGTCGCCACCGACGACGTGCCCTGGGCCCGGGGCTGGTGGAGCGCGCTGCTGGGACAGCCCGGCGCGGCCATCGAGCGGCCCGAGCACGACGCGGCCGGCGTGCGCTTCGAGGTGGGCCCGCACGCGATCGAGTTCCTGGCCCCGCGCGGGCCCGGCGGTCCGGTGGCCTCGCTGATCGACCGGCGCGGCCCGTCCCCGTACGCGGTGACGCTGGCCGGGCCCGGGGGTCCCCGTCAGCTGGACGAGCGGCGGGCCGGCACCCTGATGCGCATCGCCTGACCGTCCGTCAGCGGCGCGACTCCGCGCGGGCGCCTCGCGTCGCGCGCGCTCCGCCCCCGGGCAGGAGCGCCAGCACCGTCGCCACCGCGCAGACCGCCCCGGCGCCGAGGAACGCGCTGTGGAACGCGGGCAGGAAGCCGTGGCGCGCGAGCCGGGCCGCGAAGAGGGCGGCGGTGATCTGCACGCCGACCGCGCTGCCGAGGGTGCGGGAGAGGAACGCGAGGCCGCCCGCCACCCCCTGCTGCGCGGGCGGGAAGGACGCCATCATCAGGGCCAGGTTCGGCACCTGGAAGAGGCCGACCCCGAGACCCACCAACGCCATGGCCAGCCCGACCAGCGGCAGCGGCGAGGCGCCGGTGAGCGTGGCGATCAGGAAGAGGCCCGCGACCTCGATGGCGAGCCCGCACGCGAGCGGCCCGCGCGGGCCCACCCGATCGGTGGCCCACCCGCCGAGCGGGGCGACCAGCGCGTTGGCGAGCGGGAGGAGCGCGAACACGAGGCCGCCCACGACGGGCGGCAGCCCGAGCGTGCCCACCAGGAAGAACGGGACGAGCAGCCACACCGCGAACTGCGCGTAGTTCGAGAGGAACGCGAGGAGCGCGGCCCGCAGCACGGACAGCCGCAGGAGAACCGCGAGCGCGGGGCGCCGCCGCGGGCCCGGCCTGGCGCCGCCGAGCCGGCGCGCCTGGCTCTGGGCCACGACCGCGAGGGCGAGGAACAGGGGCGCGCGGAAGATGAAGGTCGAGCTCCAGCCCCAGTGCTCGAGCAGCACGCCGCCCAGGAGCGGGCCGATCCCGAGCCCCACTCCGAGGCCCAGGCTCATCAGGCCCAGCCCGCGCCCGTGCCGCTCCGGCGGCAGCGACAGCGTGACCAGGGCGGGCGCGGTGCCGTACACGAGCCCGCCCCCGAAGCCCTGCGCGGCGCGCAGGAGGAGCACCGTGCCGTAGCTCGGGGCCACGAGGTAGCCGAGGAACGTCGCGCCGCAGAGCCAGAGCCCGGCGGTGAAGACCGGTCCCGGCCCGAGACGGTCGGCGAGCACGCCCGCCGCGAACGCGGTGAACGCATAGGTGAGCACGTAGCAGATGATCACCCAGCGGATCGCGGCGGCGTCGACCGAGAACGCGTCTGCCATCGCGGGGAGCACGATGTTGATCGCGGAGTCGAGCGACATGAGCAGCGCGCCGAGCGCCGCCAGCAGGACGGGCATTCGGCAAGTATACGTACATCGGTTTGACGTGGCGGGACGATCGGGGTAGAAGAGGGCACCGCCATGCCTCTCGCTCCCGGACAGGCCGCCGAGGTCCAGCAGGTGGTGACGCACGCGCTGACCGCCGACGTGCTCGGCAACCGCGGGGTCACCGTGCTCGGGACCCCGTTCGTGGTGACCCTGATGGAGAACGCGGCGCACGCGGTCATGGTCCCGCACCTGCCGCCCGGCGGGGGCACCGTGGGCACCGCGGTGGACATGCGCCACCTCGCGGCGACGCCCATCGGCATGACGGTGAGGGCGCGCGCGGTGCTGCGCGAGACCGACGGGCGGCGCTGCCTCTTCGACGTGGAGGCGTGGGACGAGGTGGAGAAGATCGCGGAGGGTCGCCACGAGCGCTACCTGGTGTCGAGCCTCGAGCGCTTCCTCGCGCGCGCCGCGGCCAAGACGCGCCCGGCGCACTGAGATCGGTTCCCGAGGAGAGACCATGGCCATCACCGTCAACAAGGACGTCAAGGGCAAGGAGTACCCGCCGTTCACCGTGACGGTGGAGCGGGGCAAGATCAAGGAGTTCGCCCGCGCCATCGGGGACCTCTCCCCGTTCTACCTGGACGACGCGGTGGGCCGGGCCTCCGAGTGGGGCGACATCGTCGCCCCGCCCACGTTTCCCATCACGTTCCGCGACGAGAACGCGGACACCGGAGTCATGCTGCGCGACCTGGGTGTCGACATCTCGCGCATCCTGCACGGCGAGCAGGAGTTCGAGCACTTCAAGCCGATCCGGCCCGGCGAGACGTATCTCTGCCGCTCGCGGGTCACCGACATCTACGAGAAGGCGGGGCGCTCGGGGGCGATGGCGTTCGTGGTGCGTGAGATGACGGTGACCGACGGGGACAACGACATCGCGTGCCTGGTGCGCTCCATCACGGTGGTGAGGCTCTGATGCGCTACGCCAAGCTCTACTGGGAAGACGTGACCGCCGACGGCAGCATGCCCCCTCTCGTGAAGGACCCGATCCAGCAGATCCAGCTCACCAAGTACGCGGGCGCCTCCGGCGACTTCAACCCCATCCATCAGGACGACGCCTTCGCCAAGGCCGCGGGCATGGGCGGGGTGTTCGCCCACGGGATGCTCTCGATGGGCTTCGTGGCCCAGTCGGTGACGGACTGGGTCGGGATCGGGCACGTGCGCCGAATCTCGGTGCGCTTCGCGGCGCTGGTGCGCCTGGGCGACGTGATCACCTGCCACGGGCGGGTGACCGCGAAGCGGGCCGCCCAGGGCCACCACGACGGGCAGGTCGACCTCGATCTGTGGGCCGAGAATCAGAAGGGCGAGAAGGTGGTCACCGGGCGGGCGACCGTCACCCTGCCGTCACGCGGGTAGCGCGCGCTCCGCGGCGTGATTGCCGTCGTCCGGCCGCACGAGGAAGTCGCGCATCGCGGCCACCGTCGAAGGGAAGGCCAGCTCGTCCCACGGCACGTCCGCGGGGCTCACCCACTCCAGGCGATCGTTCTCGTGGCAGAGCGTGAGGGTCCCGTCCAGCACGCGCGCCCGGTAGACCACGATGACCACCGGCGCGTTCGGGTAGGAGTAGACCCCGATCAGGCCGCCCAGCTCGACCCGGAGGCCGGTCTCCTCCCACGTCTCGCGCAGCGCGGCCGCGTCCACCGTCTCGCCCCAGTCGACGTAGCCGCCGGGGAACGTCCACTTGCCGATCGCGGGGTCGATGGCGCGGCGGGTGAGCAGGAGCTTGCCGTCCTGCCACGGGATCGTGCCCGCCACCACCTTCTGGGGCATGTAGAAGATGAACTCGCAGCCGGTGCACACCATCTCCGGCCGCTTGCCGGCTTCCATGTCCTTCGCGGCGAGCCCGGCTCCGCAGAGCGGGCAGAAGCGGATGGTCTGCGGCGAGATGTGGCGGTGGGGAGGATGCGGGGCGTCGGCCATGGACCCGGCCAGTCTAGCACGCGCCGTCGCGGCGCCTTGACACGTGGCGGTCCGGCACGAGAGGCTCGGGGGCCCAAGGAGACGCCATGAAGTGGGTCACGCCCAAGACCGGCTTCGACGAGGTCTTCGACGCGCGCGGCCAGGCCCGCCCGCACTACGCGGCCCTCATCTCCATCCTGGAGTCGTTCACCAAGGAGGACGTGGAGCGGCGCGAGCGCCTCCAGCAGCTGACCCTGCGCAACCAGGGCATCACCTTCACGGTGTACGGCGAGAAGGAGGGGCTCGAGCGCATCTTCCCGTTCGACTTCGTGCCCCGCATCATCCCGGCCGCGGAGTGGAAGGGCATCCAGGACGGGCTGGTCCAGCGCATCACCACGCTGAATCTCTTCCTCGCCGACGTCTACGGAGACCAGAAGTGCCTGAAGGACGGAGTGATCCCCGCCGAGCTGGTTCTCTCCCGCAAGGAGTACAAGCGCGCGCTGCTGGGGCTGGTGCCGCCCCGGAAGATCTACACCCACGTGGTGGGCACCGATCTCATCCGCGACGACCGCGGCCAGTACCTGATCCTGGAGGACAACTGCCGGGTGCCGAGCGGCGTCTCCTACGTGCTGGAGAACCGCAACCTCCTGAGCCGGGTGTTCCCCGAGTTCCTGGGCGCGTACCCGATCCGTCCCATCAAGGACTACCCGACCCTGCTGCTCGAGACGCTGCGCTTCATGGCGCCGCGACGCGGGCAGAACCCGGTGGTGGTGGTGCTCAGCCCGGGCATCCACAACTCCGCCTACTTCGAGCACTCGTTCCTGGCCCGCGAGATGGGCGTGCCGCTGGTGGAGGGGCGCGATCTCCTCGTGGAAGGCAACCACCTCTTCATGCGCCGCACCCACGGCAAGCGGCAGGTGGACGTGATCTACCGGAGGATCGACGACGACTTCCTCGATCCCCTCGCCTTCCGCCGCGACGGCATGCTGGGCGTGCCCGGGCTGATCAACGTCTACCGCGAGGGCAACGTGGCGCTGGCCAACGCCCCCGGGGCCGGGGTGGCCGACGACAAGTCGGTCTACGCCTACATGCCCAAGCTCATCAAGTACTACCTGGGCGAGGAGGCGCTGCTGCCCCAGGTGCCGACCTACCTCGGCGGGAAGAAGGACGACTTCAAGTACATCGCCGAGCACCTGGACCAGCTGGTGGTGAAGACCACCGGGGACGCGGGCGGCTACGGCATGCTGATGGGGCCCTTCGCCGCCGCCAAGGAGCGCGAGACCTATCTGGCGGGCATGAAGAAGAACCCGGGCGGCTACATCGCCCAGCCGCTGGTGGAGCTCTCCACCCACCCGACCCACATCGACGGCCGCTTCGAGCCGCGGCGGGTGGACCTGCGGCCGTTCATCCTCTACGGCGATCGCATCCGGGTGCTGCCCGGCGGGCTCACCCGGGTCGCGCTGCGCGCCGGCTCCTACGTGGTCAACTCCTCCCAGGGCGGCGGCAGCAAGGACACCTGGGTGCTGGCGCCGCGCGAGCCGTGATCCTCTCCCGCGTGGCCGACGGCCTCTACTGGATGGGGCGCTACCTCGAGCGCGCCGAGAACGCCGCGCGCCTGCTGATGGTCAGCGAGGAGCTCTCCACCGAGGTCCTGGGCCTCGACGAGAACCTGGCCCGCGGGGAGTGGCGCGACCTGCGATCGATCTTCCCCGGCTTCCCGGACGGAGAGCCGCCGTCGCGCTCGCTGGCCGCGCTGGCCTCCACCTCGCTGCGCGGCCTCTCCATCGACCCGGAGAACCGCTACTCGGTCTTCTACTCGCTCCGGAAGGCGCGCGAGAACGCTCGCTCGGTGCGGGAGGCCCTGTCGCTCGAGGTCTTCATCAACCTCAACGAGACCTACCGCGAGCTGGAGGGCCAGACCCGGCGGGCGCTGGCCGATCCCGCCGCGTTCCGCAGCGCGATGCAGTCGACCCACCGCGGGCTCATGAGCACGGTCGGGGCGATCGAGCACACGCTGACCCGCGACGCGGGCTGGCTCTTCCTCAAGCTCGGGGAGTCGCTGGAGCGCGTGTTCCGCACCGTGGTGATCCTGCGCACCAAGCTGCCGGCCCTGGTCGCCACCGAGCCCACCGTGGACCTGCCCCTCTTCTACAGCCAGTGGCGCAGCCTGCTGCGCGGGCTCTCGTGTCTCGAGAACTACCGAAAAGTTTTCGGGGCGCGGCTCGAGCCCATCGACGTGCTCCAGTTCCTGCTCTTCGACGCCCAGACCCCGCGCTCGGTGCGCTACGGGGCCAGCGCGGTGAAGGAGCACCTCGACCGCATCTCCAGCGCGAGCGAGCTGAGCCAGCCCGCGCGCATCGTGGGCAAGCTCGCGGCCGAGCTCTCCTATCAGGGCCACGAGCTGATCCGCGACGGTCAGATCCTGTCCTTCCTCGACCACGTGCAGGCCGAGCTGGGCCGGGCCCACGACGCGCTCTCCACCCAGTACTTCGGGACCTGAGCCGTGTTCCTCGAGATCGAGCACACCCTGTCCCTGGGCTACGACGCCTACATCCGGGAGTCGTTCCTGGAGCTGCGCATGCAGCCCAAGTCCACCGCGGACCAGACGCTCCAGTCCTTCGTGCTCGCGGTGGGGCCGCCCACCAAGATCGCCCGCTACCGCGACTGGAACGGCAACGCGGTGCACCACTTCACGATCGTGCACTTCCACGACCGCATCGAGGTGGTGGCCCGCTCCGCGGTCAACACCCACCCCGCCGCTCCGGGCCTGGCCGCGATGACCGACGCGCGCCCCTCGCCGGAGACGCCCTACCCGCTCCTCGACTTCCTGGCCTTCGACGGCCCGGTGCGATCGAGCGCGGCGCTGCGCAGATTCTCCCAAGGCGTGCCGGCCGCTCCGACATCGCGCCTCGGCGATATCGTCGCCGCCTGCGGGCAGCATATCCGCGAGCACCTCACCTACCGCAAGAACGTCACCCGCTACGACTCCACCACCGACGACTTCCTGGACGTGGGCGCGGGGGTGTGCCAGGACTTCACCCACCTCATGCTGGGGCTGCTGCGGCTGCGCCGGATCCCCTGCCGCTACGTGAGCGGCTACCTCCACGTGGGGGCCCAGGACGGAGAGGCTGCGCAGAGCCACGCCTGGATCGAGTTCCACGCGCCCTCCGCGGGCTGGGTGCCCTTCGACCCCACCCACAACCGCGAGGTCGACGAGCGCTACGTGGTGGTGGGCCACGGCCGTCACTACGACGACGTGCCCCCCAACAAGGGCATCTACCGGGGCAACGCCCACGAGGTGCTCCGCACCGAGGTCCGCACCCAGGAGTCGGCCCCCAAGGACATCTCGGCCCTGCACGAGGAGATGGAGCAGATCGACGTGCCGGTCTACCAGGAGGTGCCCGAGCGCCGGGGAGACCGGCTGCGGAAGGCGGCGGAGGAGATCGCGGCCCGGGAGCGCGAGCTGGACCAGCAGCAGGAGCAGGAGCCGCAGCAACAGTGAAGGCGAGTCGCCCGTTGACACCCGCGCGGCCGCGGTGCTAGAACTGCGCAGCCATCCCTATCTCGAGGAGGAACTCCCATGCCGCGTCGCGGAGCCTTGACCGCCATCGTGCTGCTCACCGCCCTGACCCTGGTGTCGGCCGCCCTGATCGGCGGCAGCGAGGGCCAGGCCCTGCAGGGCGAGTACAAGATCGGGGTCCTGGAGCCGCTGACCGGCGCGCTGGCCTTCGAGGGCAAGCGGCACCTCGAGGGCTACGAGATCATGCGCGACATGATCAACGAGCGCGGCGGGGTCATGGGCAAGAAGCTCACCTTCGTGGTGGGCGACGCGGTGGATCCGACCGCGGCGGCCAGCGAGGCGAACCGCCTCATCACCCGTGAAGGGGTGAAGATCATCACCGGCACCTACTCCTCGACCCTGTGCGGGGCGGCCAGCGAGGCGGCCTCCCGTCAGAACGTGATCTACTGGGAGTCCTCCTGCGTGGACCCGCGCTACAGCAAGCGCGGGCTCAAGAACGTCTTCCGCACCGAGATCGACGGCACCGGGTTCGGCTGGTACAACATCGAGTTCATCGCCAAGCACCTGGCGCCCCGCTTCAACATGAAGCCGAGCCAGATCAAGATCGCGTTCCTGTCCGAGGACTCCTCCTACGGCCAGGGGGTGACCGAGGCCGCGCGGGAGCGGGCCAAGAAGGAGTTCGGGATGCAGGAGGTGGCGATGGAGTACTACGCCTTCGCCTCCACCAACGACTTCTCGCCGATCGTGGCCAAGCTCAAGCAGGTCAACCCGGACGTGATCCACCACATCGCGCGCGGCAACGACGCGGTGCTCTTCTGGCGCCAGTCGCGCGAGCAGAACTTCATGTTCAAGGCCCTCGTGCACGCGGGCGCCACCGGCTACGGCTCCCCCGACTTCGGCAAGGCCCTCGGCGCGGAGGGCAACGGGCCGTTCGTGCTCGCGGAGCCCTCCACCGGCCTCCGTCTGGAGGCGTTCCGTCCGGAGGCCCAGAAGCTCGAGCGCGACTTCACGGAGGCGGTGAAGAAGCGGGCCGGCACCGAGCCCTACGCGAGCCACCGGCTCGCCGGCGCCGGCCTCTGGCTCCTCAAGCTCGTGCTCGACCAGGCCAAGACCGACGAGCTCGAGAAGTTCCGCTCCGCGGTCATGTCGATGGACCTCCCGGTCGGCAGCATGCTGAACGGCTGGGGTGTCAAGTTCTCGGAGAACGGTCAGAACGCCAACGAGCGCGTGCAGCACTACATGCTGCAGTGGCAGAACGGCCAGATGGTGACGGTGTGGCCCGAGGAGTTCTCCACCCTGCGGGCCAAGTGGATGCCGCTGCCGGCCTGGGACCAGCGCAAGTAGCGGTCCCCGCGCCCGGTGGGCGCCGTCCCGCAGCTGATCGTCTCCACCGTGCTCCTGGGCGGCATCTACGCCCTGATCGCGGTGGGCCTGACGCTCATCTTCGGCATCATGCGAGTGGTGAACTTCGCCCACGGCGAGTTCCTCATGCTCGGGATGTACCTCGCCTTCTGGTCGTTCACCCTCTGGGGCCTCGACCCCTACGTGATCCTGCTGGTGGCGGTGCCCCTCTTCTTCGCCATCGGGCTCCTCACCTATGCGCTCGTGATGCGCGGGGTGGTCAAGGCGAGCCACAACGTCCAGATCTTCACCACCGTGGGGCTGTCGACCGCGCTCCAGAACGCGGCCCTGGTGGCCTGGACGGGCGACTTCCGCTTCGTGCGGCCGTGGCACTCCGGGGTGGTGCTCCGGATCGGCGAGGCCGCCTTCAACCTCTCCCAGGTGGTGGCGTTCCTGGTGGCGGTGCTGTTCACCGCGGCCCTGGTGGCCTTCATGAAGTGGACGCGGGCCGGCCGCATCATGCGGGCCACCGCCCAGGACGTGGAGGCGGCCACCCTGATGGGCATCGACACCGACCGCGTCTACCGGCTCGCGTGGTCGATCGGCCTGGTCTGCGTGGGCATCGCCGGGGTCCTGATGTCGCCGCTCTACTCGGTGTATCCCACCGCCGGGCTCCAGTTCGTGCTGCTGGCCTACGTGGTGGTGGTGCTGGGCGGCCTCGGCGACATGATCGGGGCCCTGCTCGGCAGCCTGATCGTGGCGGGCGTCGAGGTGCTCGGCTCCTACTACCTCGGGAGCGCGTGGAAGGAAGTCATCTACTTCGTGCTCTTCATCGCGGTCCTCGTGTTCCGCCCCGCCGGCCTCTTCGGCCAGCGCGGGGCCGAGACCCTCGGAGCCTGAGCATGGCGAGCGGATCCATGGCTTGGCGAGGTGAAGCCGCAGGCGAGCCGAGCGCATCCACGGCTTGGCGAGATGCAGCCGCAGGCGAGCCGAGGGCATCCGGATGAAGCGCGACGTCCCCGCCCTCGTCCTCTTCGGCCTCGCCGCGCTGGCCCCGCTCGTGACCCGCGACGGCTTCCTGCTCGACAGCCTGATCCTGATCCTCCTGTGGGGCGCGGTGTCGGGGGCCTGGAACGTGGCCGGCGGCTACGCGGGCCAGGTCTCGCTCGGCCACTCCGCGTTCTTCGGGCTCGGCGCCTACTCCGCGGCCCTGCTCGCGACCCGGTGGAACCAGTCGCCCTGGCTCGGGCTGCTGGTGGGCGCGCTGCTCGCCACCGGGGCCGGTCTCGTCATCGGCTACCTCGCGAACCGGCTCAAGGGCCCCTACTTCGGCCTCGCCACCATCGCCTTCTCCCAGGTCCTCCTGATCCTGGCCAGCCGCTGGCGCGCGGTCACCTCCGGGTCCGAGGGCATCCCGGTGCCCTTCCGCCCCGGGTTCGCGACGCTCGGCTTCCAGTCCAAGGTCCCGTGGGTCTACCTGGTGCTGACCCTGGCCGTCGGCATCTACCTGGTCGCGCGCTACCTCGAGACCTCGCGGCCCGGGTACCAGCTCGCGGGGGTGCGGGAGGACGAGGACGCGGCGGAGGCGCTCGGCATCCCGTGCCGCCGCCTCAAGGTCACCGCGGTCGCGGCGAGCGCCGCGCTCACCTCGGTGTGTGGCGGGCTCTGGGCCCAGTACGTGGGCTTCGTGGACCCGTTCTACGTCTTCTCGGTCGACCTCTCCATCCGCTTCGCGCTCAACAGCATCATCGGCGGGCTCGGGACCGCGATCGGCCCCTTCGTGGGCTCGCTCCTCATCACCTCGCTCGAGATCTACCTGCGCGCGACGTTCAGCGACTTCAAGGCCGGGCTCATCGGCATCTACCTGATCATCTACGGCTGCCTGCTCATCGTGGTCGTGCGCTTCGTGCCCCAGGGCCTGGTCGGCTGGATCGGGGAGCGGCTGCGCGCGATGGGACGCTATGCTCGAGCTTGAGGCGGTCACCAAGCGCTTCGGCGGGCTCACCGCGGTGAAGGACGTCAGCCTGCGCGCGGCGCCGGGGGAGATCCTCGGCATCATCGGGCCCAACGGGGCGGGCAAGACCACGCTCTTCAACGTCATCTCCGGCTTCTACGCCCCCAACACGGGGACGGTGCGGCTCGACGGGCGCGACATCGGCGGGCTGGCGCCCCATCACGTGTGCGCGCTGGGCCTCACCCGCACCTTCCAGCTCGTGAAGCCCTTCGGCAACCTCTCGGTGCTCGACAACGTGATGATCGGGGCGCTCACCCGCGTGCACGCGGTGAGCGCGGCGCGGGAGGCCGCGCGCCGGGTGATCGCGACGTGCCGGCTCGAGGCCTTCGCGGAGAGCCGCGCCCGCTCGCTGCCCATCGGCCTGCGCAAGCGGCTCGAGGTGGCCCGCGCCCTCGCCACCCAGCCCCGCCTCCTGCTGCTCGACGAGGTCATGTCGGGGCTCAACCCCACCGAGCTGGTGGAGATGATCGAGATCCTGCGGCGCCTCCACGCGGACGGCCTCGGCCTGATCGTGATCGAGCACATCATGGCCGCCATGATGCGGCTGGCCCAGCGGATCGTGGTGCTCCACCACGGCGAGAAGATCGCGGAGGGCCGGCCGGAGGAGATCAGCCGCGACCCCCGCGTGGTCGACGCCTATCTCGGAGAGGAGTTCGTGTTTGCTGACGCTTGAGGGCGTGGACGCGTTCTACGGCGACCTCCAGGCCCTCCACGGGGTCAGCCTCGAGGTGCGCGCGGGCGAGCTGATGGCCCTGGTGGGCGCCAACGCGGCGGGCAAGACCACCACCCTGCGGGTGATCTCGGGCACGCTGCCCGCCCGCGGCGGCCGCGTGCTGTTCGACGGCCAGGACCTCGCCGCGATGCCGGCCCACCTGCGGGTGGCCCAGGGCATCGTCCAGGTCCCGGAGGGCCGCCGCCTCTTCCCGTTCATGACCGTGCACGAGAACCTGCTCCTCGGCGCGCACGCGGCCCAGGCCCGCGCGCAGCAGGAGGCCTCGCTCGACTACGTGCTGCGGCTGTTCCCGGTGCTGAAGGATCGCGCCACCCAGCTCGCGGGCTCGCTCTCGGGCGGCGAGCAGCAGATGTGCGCGATCGGCCGGGCCCTGATGGCGCGGCCCCGCCTGCTCATGCTCGACGAGCCGACCCTCGGCATCGCCCCGGTGCTGGTGCAGCGCATCTTCGAGACGGTGGCCGCGATCAACCGCGACGGGGTGACCATCCTGCTGGTGGAGCAGAACGTGCGCCGCGCCCTCGCGCTCGCCCACCGCGCGGTCGCGCTCGAGAACGGACGCGTGGCCCTGGCCGGCCCCGCGCGGGAGCTGCTGAGCGACGACCGGCTGAAGAAGGCCTATCTCGGGATGTGACGTGACGATGCGCATCGACCGGAACCGGCTGGCGGAGAGCATGGACGCGCTCGGCCGCATCGGCGCCACCGCCCGGGGGGGCCTGCACCGCGTGGCTCTCACCGACGACGACCGGCGCGGCCGCGATCTCCTGGTGCAGTGGATGCGGGAGGCCGGGCTCCGGGTCTCGGTGGACCAGATGGGCAACATCTTCGGGATCCGCCCCGGCACCGAGGCCCGCCCCCCGGTGTTCATGGGCTCGCACGCGGACTCGGTCCCGAGCGGCGGCCGCTACGACGGCCAGCTCGGCGTGCTCTGCGCGCTCGAGACCCTGCGCACGCTCGACGACCGGGGGGTCCGCACGCCGCATCCGGTCGGCATGATCGTGTTCACCAACGAGGAGGGCGCGCGCTTCCAGCCCGCGATGATCGCCTCCGGGGTGATGGCGGGCAAGATCCCGCTGGAGGACGCCTACAACACCCGCGACCGCGACGGCGTCCGGCTGGTCGACGAGCTCGAGCGCATCGGCTACCTGGGCTCCGAGCCCTGCGTGCCGCGGCCGATGCGGGCCTACCTCGAGCTGCACATCGAGCAGGGCCCGATTCTGGAGGAGGAGGGATACCCTCTTGGTATCGTGGAGGGCATCGTGGCGATCGCCTGGTCGCGCGTCACGCTGCACGGCACCCAGGACCACGCGGGACCGACCCCGATGCGCGTGCGCCACGACGCGCTGGTGGCCGCGGCCGAGATCGTCACCGGGGTGCGCGGCATCGCCCGCAAGATCGGCGGCGACATGGTGGCCACGGTGGGCCGGCTCGACGTGAGCCCCAACATTCCCAACGCGATCCCGGGGAAGGTCGAGCTCTCGGTGGACTTCCGCGATCCGGAGGAGGTCCACCTGGACCGGGCCCTCGACATGCTGGACCGGGTGGTGAAGACCGCGGCCGGTCACGAAGGGGTGCGGGCCGAGGTCGATCACTACTGGCGGGTGCCGCGGACTCCGTTCGACCCCGAGGTGGTGGGGATCGTGGAGGCGGCGGCCACCGAGCTGGGCTGCGGCCACCGCAGCATCCTGTCCGGCGCGGGGCACGACGCGCAGTACATGGCCGCCATCTGCCCCACCGGGATGATCTTCGTGCCCTCACGCGGGGGCCGCAGCCACTGCGAGGAGGAGTTCACCGGCCTGGACGACATCGAGCACGGCGCCAACGCGCTGCTGCTCGCGTGCGCGCGGCTCGCGGGCGCGCCCCTCCCGCCGTGACCCCGCGCTACTGCTCGCGCGACTTGAGACGGCGGACGAGCTCCTCGTAGGACGAGGTCCGGATCACCCGGTCGAACTGGGAGCGGTAGCTCGCCACCAGGCTCACGTTCTCGATCAGGACGTCGTACATCTTCCAGCGTCCGTCCCGGCTCAGCACCCGCGCCTCCAGCGGCACCTGGGTGCCCTTCTGGGTCATGATGAGCGCCCGCACCGTGGCGTGATCGCCGTCCACGCGCTCGCCCACGTACTGCACCCGCTCGCCGCCGTACTCGCCGATGCGCGAGAGGTAGCCGCGCTCCAGCAGGCCCTGGAAGAGGGCCACGAACTCCTGGCGCTCCGCCGGGCTGCGCCTGGCCCAGTGCGGCCCGAGGGCGCGCTGCGCCGCCTCGGCCACGTCGAAGGCCTCGAGCGCGATGGCCCGGATCTGGTTGCGGCGCTGGGTCTGGTCGAGCGCGGGGTCGTCGAGCACCTTCACCACGCGGTCGGTGAGGGCGCGGAGCTGCTCGGTGGGCGGCCCGGCCCAGGCGGAGCTCGCGACGAGGGGGGAGGCGACGAGCGCGGCGAGCAGCAGCAGCGCCGGCGCGAGCCGGCGGGTCAGGCGACGACCTTGATCAGCGCGTGCCGCAGCGCCCGGCCCGTGAACGGCTTCTCCAGCACGTGGGCGCGGATCTTGGCCAGGAAGCGCCAGGGCTCCGGGTCGTCCATGTTGCCGGTGATGAACAGGAAGCGCCCGGCCAGGTCCGGCCGCCGGGTGGTCGCCGCGTAGTAGACCGCCGGCCCGCCGCCGTCCGGCATGCAGACGTCGCAGACCACCAGGTCGTAGGGCACGCTGCGCACGTGCTCGAGCGCCGCGTCCACCGTGTTGGCCACGTCCACCGTCCAGCCGGTGCGGCGCAGCAGCGCGGTCACCACGTCGGCCACCACCATCGAGTCGTCGACCACCAGGGCCCGCGACGGCAGGTGCGAGGGCCCGGGCTCGACGCTCGTGACGACGACGGTCTCTTCCGGCTGCGAGGAGCGGCTGTCCATGACGGACCAGGAAGAGAGCAAGGCGCTTGCCAGCCCGAACCGATCGATAAATCACCGAGAACATTGCGGGATCTCCTGACCGTGCAAGATTGAGCGGCAAGGTGCCGATACAAAGCGCGGCACCGGTCGGCAACAAAGCGTCGTCGCGCCTCACGTGAGCCAGTGCAGCAGCATCGTGGCGAGGGACAGGAAGATGGTCACCCCGAGAACGTCCTGGAACGCGGTCTCGAACGGGCCCGCGGTGAGGGCGGGATCGAATCCCAGGCGCTTGGAGAGCATCGGGATCAGCGTCCCCGCGGTGCCCGAGAGGTTCACCGAGATGAACATCGACACCGAGACCACGAGCGCGAACGCGGGCGAGTGCCAGAGCCAGCCCACCGTGCCGACCACCACCGCGCACACCGCGCCGAGGATGCTCGAGGTCTGCGCCTGGCGGCGCAGCGGCTCCCACCAGCGCGCGAGCTGCACCTGACCGGTGGCGAGCCCCCGCACCACCATCGTCACCGACTGGAGCCCGGTGTTGCCGGAGATGGCCTGGATCACCGGCATGAACGAGGCGAGCAGGATCACCTGCGCCAGGGTGCGGTCGAAGAAGTGGATGACGAGGCCGGCCAGCAGCTCGATGAGCAGCGTGCTCAGCACCCACGGCAGGCGCAGGATGGCCACCTGCATCGGGGTCCGCCGCTCGAGCTCCGCCGCGTCCGAGCCCGCGATGCGGAAGATGTCCTCCGACGCCTCCTCCTGCATGATGTCGATCACGTCGTCGACGCTGATGGTGCCCAGCAGCCGGTTCTGCTCGTCCACCACCGGCACGCTCACCAGGTCGTACTTGGCCACCAGGCGGGCCACGTCCTCCCGGTCCATCTCCGGCCGCACGCTCAGGACCTCGTCCTCGAGCAGCGCGGCCAGCGGGGTGCGGGGCGCCGCGATCAAGAGCCGCCGCAGGGGCACGCGCCCGACCAGGTGCTGGTGGTCGTCCACCACGTAGAGCTCGAACGGCCGCTCCTGGGCGATCGAGCGCCGGATGTGCTGGATCGCTTCCTCCACGGTGGCCGCCTCGGAACGGGCCACGAAGTCGGGGGACATGAGACGGCCCGCCGACTGCTCGGGGTACTCGAGGATCCCCTGCACCTCCTCCGACTTCTGCTCCTCCATGAGGTCGAGGATCTTCTCGGCCTGCTCGGTGGGCAGCTCGTCCACCACGTCGGCGGCGTGCTCGGCCGGCATCTGCTCGAGGATGCGGGAGAGCTCCACGTCGTCGAGCTCGCGGATGAGCTCCAGCAGGGTATGGTCGTCCATCTCGGAGAGCACGTCGCCGGCCCGCTCCCGGTCGAGGGAGCGGAAGAAGGCGTGGCGCTCCCCGGCGCCCAGGTGCTGGAGGACGTGGGCCAGGTCCGCCGGATGCGCGTCCCGCACCAGCTCGAGGTCCGCGGCGTCGGAATCGTGGCCGGCCAGCCGCTGGGCCGCGTGCAGGAGCCGCTCGGTGTCCGCCACCGCGGGCCGGAGAGGCGCAGCGGACTAGCCGCGCGCGGGTGCGATCCGCAACCGGGCCACCACCGGGAGGTGGTCGGAGGCCACGCGGGCCAGGCGGCTCCGGTGCACGTGGAAGCCGTCGGCGGCCAGCTCGCGGTCCCAGTAGATGCGATCCAGCGGGAACAGGGGCAGCGGGGCGGGATGTGTTCGCCGGATCCGCGGGCCGTGCAGCTCGCGCCGCAGGGTTCGCCCCACCGCCCCCGGGAACCAGAACCACTCGTTGAGGTCGCCCACCACCACGCGGGGGCCGGTGAGCTCGTCGTGGAGGATGTGCTCGCGCACCAGCATCCGCACCTGGGCGGCACGCTCGCGGATCTTGAGGCCGAAGTGGACGTTGAAGAGGTGCAGCAGCAGGCCGTCGGCCAGGGCCAGATCCAGCCGGATGCCGCCGCGCGGCTCGCGGTCCGGGCGGGAGAGGTCGAAGGTGCGGCTGCCCCGCACGGCGAGGCGGGTGAGGATCGCGTTGCCGTACAGCTGGCCGTCCCGCTCCCGGGTCGGCCCCATCGCCACCTCCACGCCGAGCCGCTCGGCGAGGCCGAGGGCCTGCGGACGGAACACCTCCTGCACGCCGATCAGGTCGGCGTCGATCTCCCGGATGACGTGCGCGATCCGATCGAGATCCACGCGGCCGTCGAGACCGGCGCACTTGTGGATGTTGTAGCTGGCGACCGTGAAGTTCATGGCTCCAGCATACCGGTCCGGGCAACTGGCGTCCAAGAAACGAGCCTCCGCCTTGCAATGGGCGCGCGGGCTTTGCTAGTCTCGTCGCAGCAGACGAGTCGATCACCCGAGGCCTGCACCACCGTGAGCGCATCCCCAGGACGCATGCCCGACCTCGTGGCCGCGGTCCGCGAGTTCGTGGACCGGGACGTACGCCGGCTGGCGCCCGCGCTCGAGCACGCCGACCGCTATCCCCGCGAGATGGTGGAGCGCATGAAGCGCCTGGGCCTCTTCGGGGCCCTGGTGCCCGCGCCCTACGGCGGCCTGGGCCTCGACGTCAGCACCTACGCCCGCATCATCGAGGAGCTGTGCCGGGGCTTCATGTCCCTGGCCGGGGTCATCAACAGCCACACGATGGCCGCCCTCATCGTGCTCCACCACGGCACCGAGGAGCAGCGGCTCCGCCTCCTGCCCCGCTTCGCGAGCGGCCAGGCCCGGGGCGGGCTCTGCCTCACCGAGCCCCACGCCGGCTCCGACGTGCAGGCCATCCGCACGGTGGCGCGCCGCGACGGCGACCACTACCTCATCAGCGGCTCCAAGATGTTCGTGACCAACGGGCGGGAGGGCAACACCTTCGCGCTCCTGGCCCTCACCGATCCCGAGGCCCGCCCGCGCCACCGCGGCATGTCCTGCTTCATCGTCGAGAAGGGCGCGCCGGGCCTGGAGGTGGTGAAGTCCATCGGCAAGCTCGGGTACAAGGGCGTGGACACCGCGGAGCTGGTCTTCGACGGCTTCCCCTGCCCGGCCGCCAATCTGGTGGGCGGGGTCGAGGGTCGCGGCTTCAAGCACGTGATGTCGGGGCTGGAGACCGGGCGCATCAACATCGCGGCGCGCGCGGTGGGCGTGGCCCAGGCCGGCCTGGACGAGGCGGTGCGGGTCGCGCGCAGCCTGCCGGAGCCGCCCGCGGCCCTGGCCGACGTGGCCACGAAGGTCGAGTCGGCGCGGCTCGTCACCTACTGGGCCGCCGCCATGAAGGACCGCGGCGACCGCTGCGACCTCGAGGCGGGAATGGCCAAGCTCCACGCCTCCGAGGCGGCCCAGGACGTGGCCGCCGAGGCTATGCGGATCGAGGGCGCCCGCGGCCAGCTCGCCTCCGGCCTCACCGAGCGCCTCTACCGCGACGCGCCCCTCATGATCATCGGCGAGGGCACCAACGAGATCCAGCGGCTGATCATCTGCCGGAACCTGCTCGAGCGCTACGGCGAGCGGCTGGGCGCGCTGACCAGCCGGGACGACCTGCCGGACGAGCAGCGCCAGCTCGTGCTCGGGGTGCGGCAGGCGGTGGAGAAGGACGTGGCTCCGGTGATCCAGGACCTCGACGCGGGCCGCCGCGACCTGGAGCCTCTGGTGGCGCGCCTGGCCGAGCTCGGCCTCTTCGGCGCCCTCGCGGTGCCGGAGCACGGTGGCCTCGGCCTCCCGCTCGCGACCACCGCCCTGATCGTGGAGGAGGTGGCCCGCGGCTCGGCCACCCTGGGGGCCTGGCTCGGAGGCCAGCTCGCGACCACCCTGGCCATCACCCGTCACGCCCCGCGCGAGGCCCGCGACCGGCTCCTGCCTCCCATGGTCCGCGGCGAGCGCTGGACCACGCCGGTGATCGGACCCTCCATCGGCGCCCGCCAGGCGGGCTCGGAGTGGGTCCTGACCGGCTCCGCGCCGGTGGTGGCGGGCGCGGCGCGGGCCAAGCTGTTCCTGGTCAACGCGGCGCTGGAGGACGGGCGCACCCGCTGCTTCCTGGTGGAAGCGGGACGGGCGGGTCTCACGGTGGGCCTCGCCTCCGACACCCTCGGCCTTCGAGGCCTGGGCGCGGCCGACGTGGTGCTGGTCGGGGTCCGGCTGGGCCCCGCCTCGGTACTGCGCGAAGGCGCCGAGCTGCTGCTGGAGGCGGTGAGCAGCGTGGCCACCGCGGCCACCGGGGTGGGCCTGGCCCAGGCCGCCTTCGAGGCGGCCCTGCGCTACTCGCAGCAGCGCTCCACCTTCGGCCAGCCGATCTGCCAGCACCAGGCGATCCAGCTGAAGCTGGCCGACATGGCCACGCGCATCACCGCGGCGCGGCTGCTCACCGGACGCGCGGCCGAGCGGCTCGACGTGGACTCACGCGACGACGCGGGATCCATCATGGCCCGCCTCGTCGGCGGCGAGACCGCCTACGCGGTGAGCCTCGAGGCCATGCGCATCCACGGGGGCTACGGCTACACCAGCGAGTTCCCGGTGGAGCGCTACTACCGCGACGCGGCCGCGCTGCTGCTCGGGCCGCGAGACGGCGCCGCGGAGCGCAAGCGCCTCGCGGCCCGCTGGCTCGCCAGCCAGCAGCCATGAGCTACGGCCGCTTCTTCGAGGAGTTCGCGCCCGGGCAGGAGTTCATCCACTGGCCCGGCCGCACCATCACGGAGGCGGACTGCACGTGGTTCGCCCTGCTCACCATGAACCAGCACCCGCTCCACTCCGACGCGCACTACGCCCAGACCCACACCCAGCACAAGCAGCGAGTGGTGATGGGCCCCCTGGTCTACAGCGTGGTGATCGGCATGACGGTGGCCGACGTCTCGGGGCGCGCGATCGCGAATCTCGAGGTGAACGCGCTCAAGCACGAGAAGCCCACCTTCATCGGCGACACGCTCTACGCGCGCACCCGCGTGCTCGAGCTCCGGGAGTCGCGCCGGGGCGACCGCGGGGTGGTGACGGTGGCCACCGAGGGCTTCAACCAGCGCGGCGAGGTCGTGTGCTCCTACACCCGGGCCGTCCTGGTGCCCAAGAAGAGCCACGCCACCCTCGGCGAGGGCCGGCTGCCCTACTGAGATGGCCCGCCCCCCGCTCGAGGGCCTGCGGATCCTCTCCGTCTCCCAGTTCGGAGCCGGCCCCTTCGGCACCCAGATGCTGGCGGACCTCGGCGCGGACGTCGTGAAGATCGAGGACCCGGGCGTGGGCGGCGACAGCGCCCGCTACGTGCCCCCGTTCCAGGGCGAGGGCGACTCGCCCTACTTCCAGTCGTTCAACCGCGGCAAGCGATCGCTCGCGCTCAACCTGCGCCATCCGGACGGCCAGTCGGTCTTCCGCGACCTGGTGCGGGTCTCCGACGCGGTGTTCAACAACGCCCGCGGCGACCTGCCCGAGAAGCTCGGCCTCACCTACGAGCAGCTGCGTGACGTCAACCCGCGAGTCGTCTGCTGCTCGCTGACCGGCTACGGCCGGACCGGCCCTCGCGCGGCGGAGCCCGCCTTCGACTACCTCGTGCAGGGCTACGCGGGCTACATGTCGGTGACCGGGGAGCCCGACGGCCCGCCCGGCAAGTGCGGCGTCTCGGTGATCGACTTCGCGGGCGGCTACGCGGCCATGGCGGGCCTGATGGTGGGGCTCTTCGACGCGCAGCGCACCGGCGTCGGCCGCGACGTGGACATCTCGCTGCTCGACACCGCGGTGAGCATGCTCTCCTACTTCGCGATCTGGACCCTGAACCGCGACTGGACCGCGGAGCGCACCCGCGACTCGGCCCACCAGACCCTGGTGCCCGCGCAGAACTTCCCCACCCGCGACGGCTGGATCGTGATCTTCTGCAACAAGGAGAAGTTCTGGCGGGACCTGGTCGAGACGCTCGGCGCGCCGGAGCTGGCCGAGGACCCGCGCTTCGGCAGCTTCGCGGACCGCTTCCGCCACCGCGAGGCCCTGCTGCCCCTGCTGCGCGAGCGCTTCGCCACCCGGACCACCGCGGACTGGCTCGACCGCCTGCGGGGCCGCGTGCCGTGCGCGCCGGTCAACGACGTGCGCCAGGCCCTGGCCGACCCGCAGGTGCTGGCCCGCGACATGATCGTGGAGGTGGAGCATCCTCAGTTCGGGACGCTCCGCGAGGTCCGGAGCCCGGTGCGCACCGAGGGAGAGATCCGCGATCCCCGGCGCGCCCCGCGTCTGGGCGAGCACACCGATGACGTCCTGCGCGAGGTCCTCGGCTACGGCGAGGGCACGATCGCGCGGCTTCGCGCCGCGGGCGTCATCGGCTGAACCGGAGGTGCGGTGACGGTGATTCGCCTGCGCGCCGCCGCGACCGAGGTCCCCCAGGTCGACGATCTCGAGGACACCGAGGTCGCGATCGCCCCGCCCTGGATGACCGTGCTCCACAACTGCGACTGCCACACGTTCGAGCAGGTGGTGCGTCAGCTCATGAAGGCCATCGCCTGCAGCGAGGAGCGGGGCTGGGAGCTCGCGTGGCAGGTGCACACCACCGGCCGCGCGGTGGTGAAGGTGGGCGCGGAGGCCGAGTGCGTGCGGGTCGGAAACGTCCTGGCCTCGATCGGGCTCGTCGTGACCGTGGCGCAGTCTTAGGGCGACGCGGTCTCTCGGCCGGCCCGCCACTCACTGGGCCGCCCCTCACCCTGCCCTCTCCCCGGGGGGAGAGGGTGGAGAGGAGAGAAGCTATCCGGTGAGGCGGCGGATGATGGCGTCGACGTCGTAGACGCAGCCGCCCCACGCCCCGCCGCCGGTTTGCTGGAGCGCGGCCCAGAGCCGCGTGTCGTCGGGCAGCGCCGGATCGGGCGCCAGGTCCGGCCGCGGCGGCCTCGCCGCGAGCTCGCGGGCGCCCTCCCCCGCGTCGAACGTGACCCCGTCGGCCCCGACCAGGTCCACGCTCCCCTCGAGCCGCACCCGGTCGATCACGATCCGCACCAGGTCCCCGTCCCGCACGCGCCCGATGGGGCCACCCGCGAGCGCCTCCGGCCCCACGTGCCCGATGCACGCGCCGGTGGAGACGCCGGAGAAGCGCGCGTCGGTGATCACCGCCACCTGCTTGCCCCACGAGAGGTGCTTGAGCGCGGAGGTGATCTGGTAGATCTCCTCCATGCCCGCCCCCAGCGGGCCGCGGCAGATCAGCACCATCACGTCGCCCGGCTTCACCCGCTCCGGCCCGGTGCTCTTGATGGCCGCGATCGCGGCCCGCTCGGTGGTGAACACCCGCGCGGGCCCGGTCTTGCGATAGACCCCATCGGCGTCCACCACCGCGGGATCGATGGCGGTCGACTTGATCACCGCGCCCTCGGGCGCAAGATTGCCGCGCGGGAACGTCACGGTGCTGGTGAGGCCACGGGCGGTGGCTTGCCCCTCATCCATGATCACGTCATCGGGATCGACCCCGTCCTGCGCGCGCAGCCGCTCGCGCAGCGCGCGGCGACGCTCCGAGCCCTCCCACCAGTCGAGCACCCGGCCGAGAGTCTCGCCGGACACGGTGAGACACCGCTCGTCGAGCAGGCCGCCGCGCCGCAGGTGCAGCATCACCTCGGGCACCCCGCCGGCCAGGAAGACGCGCACGGTGGGGTGATTGCGCGGCCCGTTCGGGAGCACGTCGACCAGACGCGGCACCCGCCGGTTCACGTCGATCCAGTCCTCCACCACCGGACGCCGCAGGCCCGCCGCGTGCGCCACCGCGGTGAGGTGCAGGAGCAGGTTGGTCGAGCCCCCGAAGGCGGCGTGGACCATCATCGCGTTGCGGACCGCGGCGTCGGTCACCACGTCGGACGTCGCGAGGCCGCGCGCGTCGAGGGAGACGAGGGCGCGCGCCGAGCGCCGCGCCATGTCGAGCCAGATCGGCTGGCCGGAGGGCGCCAGCGCGCTGTGCGGCAGGGAGAGACCGAGGGCCTCGCCCACGACCTGCGCGGTGGCCGCGGTGCCGAGGAACTGGCAGCCGCCGCCCGGCGAGCCGCAGGCGCGGCAGCCCAGCTCGGCGGCGCGCTCGAGCGTGAGCTCCCCGTGGGCGAAGCGCGCTCCGATGGCCTGCACGGTGCCCGCGTCCTCGCCCTCCTGCGGCGGCAGGGTCACTCCGCCCGGCACCAGCACGCACGGGAGGTCCCGGAGCGCGGCCAGCGCCATGGTCATGGCCGGCAGGCCCTTGTCGCAGGTGGCCACGCCCAGCACGCCCCGGCGCGTCGGCAGCGACCGCGCCAGGCGGCGCAGGACCACCGCCGCGTCGTTGCGATAGGCGAGGCTGTCCATCATGCCGACGGTGCCCTGGGTGCGGCCGTCGCACGGATCCGAGCAGAAGCCCGCGAAGGGCAGCCCGCCCAGGGCCGCGATCTCCTGCGCGGCCGCCTGCATCAGCAGGCCGATCTCCCAGTGCCCGGTGTGATAGCCGAGCGCGATCGGCCGCCCGTCGGCGGCGCGGATTCCGCCCTGCGTCGACAGCATCAGGTACTGCGGGCGCCCCAGCTCGCGCGGGTCCCACCCCATGCCCGCGTTCTGGGTCATGCCGAAGATGTCGCCACTCGGCCGATCCAGCAGCATCTCCGCGGTCAGCGGCAGGCTCCCCTGCGGCCCGGGCCCGGCAGTCTGGATCTCCCAGACCGTTGACTCGGAAGAAACGATCTCCCCGAACGCCATCGCCGTCTTTTTTGCCGTCACGCCATCCTCCGGGTCATCTCTCTCCCCATTTTGGTCCCCAGCATTTCCCGTTTTGGCCCCCCGGATGGCCAGCGGGCCTCCTTGGGCCTACCGGGGGTCGTGAATTCAGCTAGTTGCAGAGCCCCGCCTCTGGCACCGGAGTTGCTCCCCCTAGGGGACATGCTGAAAAAGTTGGGGCTACGAATCCTCGATCTCATCGACACCATTCCGCTCGGCTGGCTCGATCCGGCCCGGCGGCCTGTTCCTGTTCCGGTCCGGCGCTTCCGCCGTTTCGGCCGCTAGGTCCGTCCCCCGTGAGTCCCGGAGGACATCTCATCACCACCGCCGCGGCCTGCGCGGCGGTCTATGCCGGCACCGGTAGCACCGAGCTCGTGGCCGGCCTGGCCGCGGGCGGCATCCTCATCGACGTCGACCACGTGATCGACTACGTCCTGTTCGAGCGCCAGCGCGATCTGCGCCCCACCGCGTTCCTGCGTTACTACCTGAGCGGCCGGGCCGAGCGCGTCGTGCTCATGCTGCACTCCTACGAGCTCCTGGCCGTCCTGACCGCGCTGGCGTGGTTCACCCGCGTCGACTGGCTCTGGGGCTGGGTGTTCGGCATGCTCCTCCACCTGCCCCTGGACGTGATCTTCAACGGCAAGTTCGCCTCGGGCGGCATGCTCCACTTCTACAGCTTCATCGTGCGCGCGCGTGCCGGCTTCCGCACCGCGCGCTTCGCGGACAAGCCGGTGCAGCCGGTCGGCGAGGGCGAGGTCTGGACCGCGTTCTTCGTCGGCGGGCGGCTGGTCGAGGAGGGCAAGCGATCCGCCCCGGCCGGGCGCTCCTCGGTCGCGGTCCGTAGCTAGGGGCCGCCGGCCCGCGGCTCAGCGCCCGGTCGTCCACGTCTACTGCATTCTTCACTGCATTGTTGATCCGCTCGGCTCGCCTTCGGCTGTGCCTCGCCCTGCTACATGACCGGCCCGATGATCCACGGGGCGAACTCCTCCTCGCCGACGCCGGAGAGCTCGCTCTTGCTCCGCTTGCCGGAAGCCACCGCCACGATCTCCTCGAAGATCTGACGCCCGACCTCGGGCAGCGGGGTGCCCTCCAGGATCACCCCGCAGTTGATGTCCATGTCCTCCGACATGTGGCGGTACATGAGGCTGTTGGTGGCGAGCTTGATCGACGGCACCGGCTTGCAGCCGAACACCGAACCGCGCCCGGTGGTGAAGCAGATCATGTTGCAGCCGCCCGCGACGAGCCCGGTGATCGACACCGGGTCGTGCCCCGGGGTGTCCATGAACACGAAGCCGCGGGTGGTGATGGGCTCGCCGTACTGGAACACGTCCATCATCGGGGTGGTGCCGCCCTTGCTCACGCCGCCGAGCGACTTCTCGTAGACGGTGGTGATGCCGCCCGCCTTGTTGCCCGGCGCGGGGTTGTTGTCCATCGCCTCGATGCCGCGGCAGTACCACTCCCACCACTTGTAGCGATCGATCAGCTTCTTGGCCACGCCCTCGTTGATCGCGCGCCGGATCAGGAGGTGCTCGGCCCCGTAGATCTCGGGGGTCTCCGCGAGCACCCCGGTGCCGCCGTAGCGCACCAGCTCGTCCACCGCCCAGCCGAGCGCGGGATTCGCGGTGATCCCGGAGGCGCCGTCGGACCCGCCGCAGTTGGTGGCCAGGCAGAGCTCCGAAACCGGCTGCTTCGTCCGCCGCGCCTCGTTGGCCACGGGCAGGAGCTTGGCCACCTCGCGCACCGCGGTCTCCACCGTCTTGCGGATGCCCCCCGCCTCCTGGATGTTGACCACGAACGGCTTGCGCTCCGGGTGCCCCGGCGCGGCCATGCGCTGGCGGTCCACCATCACCGCGGCCTGGTTCACCTCGCAGCCGAGCCCGATCAGGATGTAGGCCGCGATGTTCGGGTGCTTGGCATAGCCGGCCAGCACCCGCTGGAGCGCCAGGTGGTCCTCCCCGAAGAGCTTGGTGCCGCAGCCCGACTTGTGGGTGATCGCGAGCACCCCGTCGATGTTCGGGTAGTCCCGGTTGACGTCGCGGAACCTGTCCTTCACGAACTGGCTCACGCTCGCCGAGCAGTTCACCCCCGAGATCACCGCCACGTAGTTGCGGGTGCCGACCCGGCCGTCCTCTCGAAGGTAGCCGTCGAAGTATCGCATCTCGTGCGGCGGATAGAAGGCGACCGGCCGAACATCGGTGCCGACTTCATACTGCTGCTTGAGATCGCCCACCGCCACGTTATGGGTGTGCACGTGGTCGCCGACCGCGATGTCCGCGGTGGCGAAGCCGATCGGCTGCCCGTAGCGGCGCACCGCCTCGCCCACGCGCCGGGCGCGCCGCGCCACCTTGTGGCCGGGCCGGATGTCCTGCCGCACCTCGATGCGGCCGCCCGCGCCCACGTCCTCCAGGCCCACGTCCTCCAGGCCCACGTCCTCCAAGATGGTCCCCGCCGGGAGCTCCTTCTTGGCGATCGCGACGTCGTCTTCGGGCTTGAGGATGATCGCCACGTCCGTGATCCGGTGCGTCGCCATGTCGCTCGTCTCTTCTCTCTCTCCCCCGGAGGGGAGGCTGAGGGGGAGGGCCTGAGGGGCCTGAGGGGAGGGCCTGGAGTCGGCGGTAGCCCACTCTAACGTCCCGGCTCCCGGATAGGCAAGCGGAGGAGCCGGCCCGCGATTGACCGTGCCCACCGTCGGCCCTAGACTCGGGTCATGTCCTTCACCGAGCGCACCGTCAAGGTCAACGGCATCTCGCTGCACTATCTCGACTGGGGACCGACCGACGCCCCACCGGTGGTCCTGCTGCACGGCATCACCGGGCACGCGCGGGTGTGGGACCACCTCGCCCAGCGCCTGGCGCCGGCCCGGCGCGTGCTCGCGCTCGACCAGCGCGGGCACGGCGACAGCGATCCCGCCCCCGACGACGACTACCGGGTGGGCACGATGGCCGACGACGTGGCCGCCTTCGCGGGCAGCCTGCGCCTGGGCCGCTTCGCGCTCGTCGGCCACTCGATGGGCGGGCGCATCGCGATCAAGTTCGCGGCCGACCACGCGGCGCAGCTGGAGCGGCTGGTCATCATCGACATCGGCCCCGACATCGCCCTGGCCGGGCTCCAGCGCGTGCGCGACATGATGGCCAACTCCCCCGAGCGCATCGAGAGCGAGGAGTGGGCGGTGGAGTACATCCGGCGCGGCAACCCCCTCCAGGACGTGGACATGCTGCGCGAGCGCGTGCGCCACGGGCTCAGGCGGCAGCCGGACGGGGAGCTCACCTGGAAGTACGCCAAGGGGCTGCGCGAGATGATGCGCGCCGGCCGGCGCGACGCGGCCGACCTCTGGGAGCCGCTGCCGCACATCACCTGCCCCACGCTGGTGGTGCGGGGCGCGGAGAGCGACATCCTGGCCCCCGAGGTCGCGAAGAAGATGGCCGAGCGGCTGCCCGACGGCCGGGTGGTGGAGATCGCGGGCGCGGGGCACACCGTGCCCGCGGACCGGCCCGAGGAGTTCGTGCGGGAGATCCGCGGCTTCCTGGGAGTGTAGGCCAAACCTCACCCCTCACCCTGCCCTCTCCCCGGAGGGGAGAGGGGTTCCCGGAGGGGCTAGCGGGCGCGGAGGCGGCGGGCGGCCTCGGCCCGCATCGTCTGCATCGCGCGGGTCTCCTGGTCGGCGTAGCGCTCCTCGGCCCACGGATCGGCGCGCATGTGGTAGCCGTTCAGCTCCCAGAAGCCGGGCGCGTTCACGTCGAGGAACTCGAAGCCGCGGAGCCACTTCGCGCTCTTCCAGAAGTAGAGCTTCGGCACCACCAGCCGGAGCGGCCCGCCGTGCTCCGGAGTGAGGTCCTGCCCGTCGTGCCGGAGCGCGAGCAGCACGTCGTCGGCGACCAGGTCCGCCAGCGGCAGGTTGGTGGTGTAGTCCGGGTCGGCGTGGATCAGCACGTACCGGGCCTCCGGGCGCGGGCGCACCCGGCGCATGATCTCGTGGATCGAGACGCCCTCGAAGCGGTTGTCGAGGCGCGACCAGTGCGTCACGCAGTGGATGTCGCACGTCACCTGAGCGCGCGGCAGGGCCTGGAACTGCTCCCACGTCCACGCGACTTCCTCCTCGACCAGGCCGAAGCAGCGGAAGGACCACGTGGCGGGATCGAAGCGGGGGGTGCGGCCGTAGGTGAGGACCGGCCACTTGCGGGTCAGCACCTGCCCCGGCGGGGTGCGCCGGGCGAGCTCCTGGGAGGTGTCTCTCATCACGACGCTCCTCGGTCGACGATGAAGCGGTAGCCCTGGCCGTGCGCGGTGAGGATGTGGGTCGGCCGCTCCGGATCGTCCTCGAATTTCTGTCGCAGTCGCAGGATGTGGGTGTCCACGGTGCGGGTGGTGGGGAACTGCTCGTAGCCCCACACCTCGTCCAGCAGCCGGTCGCGGGTGATCACCTCGCCCGGATGCTCGATCAGGTAGCGCAGCAGGTCGAACTCCTTGCGGGTGAGCCGCACCTCGCGGCCGCCCTTGAAGGCCTGGCGCGCGCGCAGGTGCACGCGCACGTCGCCGAAGGCGAACTCCTCGAACTTCTGCCGCGGCCCCGGCCGGCGCAGCACCGCCCGGATGCGGGCCATCAGCTCGCGCAGGCTGAACGGCTTGGTGACGTAGTCGTCCGCTCCCAGCTCGAGCCCCTGCACCCGGTCCACCTCCTCGCCCCGCGCGGTCAGCATGATCACCGGCACGTCGAGCCCCCGGCGGCGCAGCTCGCGGCAGAGGTCCCAGCCGCTCATGCCCGGCATCATCACGTCGAGCAGGATCAGGTCCGGCGCCTCCGACAGGGCCAGGGCCAGCCCCCGCCGGCCGTCCGGCGCCGCCACCGTCTGGTAGCCCTCGTAGCGCAGGTTGTCCTCGAGCCCGCGCACCATCTCGGGCTCGTCGTCGACGATCAGGATGCGCGGCATCGCCCTCTCACGCCCCCGGCCCCTCGGCCCCTGGAAGATGCAGGGTGAAGCGGCTGCCCTCGCCCGGGCCGCCCTCCACCGTGACCCGTCCCCGGTGAGCGTCCACGATGTGCTTCACCAGCGCCAGGCCCACCCCGCTCCCGCGCCGGCCCTGGGTCTCACTCCGTCCGATGCGGTAGAACTTCTCGAAGATTCGCTCCCGCTCCGCCGGCGGGACGCCGATCCCCTCGTCGGCCACCTCGATCGCCACCCCGGCCCCCTCCCGGCGGGCCGCGACCCGGATCTTCCGCCGGTCCCCCGAGTACTTCATGGCGTTGTCGAGGAGGTTGGCCAGCGCCTGCTTCAGGGCCTCGACGTCGAGCGGCACGTCGGGCAGATCCGGGGCGACCGCCACGTCCACCGCGAACCCCTGCTGCGCGAGCGGGTGACGGAAGCTCTCCAGCACCTCGTGGACCACCGGCTCCACCGGCCCGGGCACGATGTCGTAGCGCTGGCGCCCGGACTCGATGCGGGAGAAGTCGAGCACGTTGTCGATCAGGCGGGTGAGCCGCTCGCTCTCCCGCGTGAGCACCGCGTAGTACTCGCGGCGCCGGGCCTCGTCCGGCACGCGGTCCAGCTCCAGGGTCTCCGAGAACATCCGGATCAGGGACAGCGGGGTCTTGAGATCGTGCGAGACGTTGGCCACGAAGTCCGACTTGAGCCGCGCGATCTCGGACTCGCGGCGCTGCAGGCGATACGTCGCGATCAGCCCGGTGGCGATGAGGCCCAGCAGCAGCGCGAAGGCGGCCATGAAGGTCATGGCCTGGCGCCGCACCATGTCCCGCGGAGCCACGCCCGAGGGCTCGTAGAGGGCCACGCGCCACGCGGGCAGCGCCTCCCCGAAGGGCACCGTGATGACCGGCGCCGCGCTTCCGACCGGTCCCGAGGCCCACACCGAGCGTCCGCCGGCGTCCACCACCACCAGGGCGCTCCGCCCCTCGGCGGGCGCGAGCGCCCGGTCGACCAAGGCCCCGCCCAGGGCGCGATCGTCGCGTCGCAGCCCGACCAGGAGCGGCCCTCGCGACGCGTCCCGGATCACCGCGGCCAGGAGCACGCGCCCGTCCGACGGCCCGCCCATCTGCAGGTGGCGCCGGCCGCCGCGGTCCCAGAAGCCCTGCGAGATCTCGCCCCGCAGGGCCGCGATCGCCTGCGCGTCGTCCGGCGACCGGCCGGGGGACGCCGCGCCGGGGGGATAGAGCACGCGCCCGTCCCGCGCGCAGAGGTACACCGCGTCGAAGAGCGGGTGGCGGGCCCGCCAGGCGGCGACCGCGTCCGCCCCGAAGCCGGGGTCCATCACCGCGGCCTGGATGTCGGCCACCGCGTCCTGCTCGACCCGCACCACCGCCATCTCCACCTTCTCGGCCGCCATCGTGGCCGCGTCGCGCGCCTGCTCGCGGAGCTGGCGCTCGGCGGCCTGCTCCCAGCGGCGCAGCGAGAGGTAGCCGAGGGCGGCCAGGACCAGGGCCGCGGCGAAGACGACCCCGAAGATGAGGAGGGAGAGGCGCGACCCGGTCACTGAGGCTCGAGCAGGAGGCGCTGGATCAGCTGCTCCATCTCGGTGTAGGCCCCCTCCCCGACGTGGGTGAACCGCACGATGCCCTTCTTGTCGACGATCACCGCGGCCGGCCACGCCCAGTTGTCGTAGCGGCGCCAGATCGCGAAGTCGTTGTCCTGCACCACCGGGTACCGCACCCCCAGATCCCGGGCGGCGCTCGTCAGCTTGGGCAGCGGCTTCTCCCAGAAGAACTCCGGCGAGTGCACGCCCACCACCGTGAGCCCCTGCTTCTCGTACCGCGCGTGCCAGTCCCGCAACTGCGGGATCACGTTCTTGCAGTTGTATCAGCCGTAGGTCCAGAACTCCACCAGGACCACCCGCCCCCGCAGCCCCGCCAGCGACAGGGGCTCGCTGTTGATCCAGGGGCCGCCGGTGATCTCCGGCGCGGCCTGACCCACCCGCACCGCGCGGCCCGCCGCGTCCGGCGCCGCGACGCCCCACCATCCCAGCGCGGCCAGCATCAGCACCGCGGCACATCCCGTGAGCACTCGCGTCGCGCGCATCCCCCGTCTCCGATCCAGGTCCGGTTCGCGATCCACCTCGCCGCTGATCCGAGTCTAGCCGGCCCCGCCCGCGCGATGTCACGCGGCTGTGAAATCTGGCCGGAGGCCTCGGGAGCCCGCCTATAATGAGGCATCGGTGCGCGGGCGGGCAGGGGCCGGCCCGGCGGAATCGGCGCCGGAACCACGAGCAGCAGCCGCAGCCGGCTGGCCGCAGGGAAGGATGGGACGCATGAGTGACGACCGGAAGCTGGCGATGTTCATCGACTTCGAGAACATCGTCCGCGGGGTCAAGGAAGCGCAGTACAAGCAGTTCGAGATCAAGCTGGTGCTCGAGCGGCTCGTCGAGAAGGGCAAGATCATGGTCAAGCGGGCCTACGCGGACTGGAACCGCTACGCGGAGTACAAGCGCCCCTTCCACGAGCACGCCATCGAGCTGATCGACGTCCCCCAGAGCCGCTACAGCGGCAAGAACTCGGCCGACATCCGCATGGTGGTCGACGCGATGGATCTGGCCTACGCCAAGCAGCACGTCGACACCTTCGCGCTGGTCTCGGGCGACTCCGACTTCTCCCCCCTGGTGTCCAAGCTGCGGGAGAACGACCGCTACGTGATCGGCCTCGGGGTCAAGTCCTCCTCGTCGGAGCTCCTGGTGGGCAACTGCGACGAGTTCATCTTCTACGAGGACCTGATCCGGGAGTCGAAGAAGACCACCGCGCTGCGGGGGCTGCCCGAGAAGAAGGCGGAGGCGTTCGCCCAGCTCATCGAGGCGATCCAGGCCCTGCAGCGGGAGAACAAGGACACCCTGTGGGGCTCCATGGTCAAGCAGACCATGATCCGCAAGAATCCCGCCTTCAACGAGTCCTACTACGGGTACTCCACCTTCTCGAAGCTCCTGGAGGAGGCGGCCAAGCAGAAGATCCTCACCCTGGAGCGCGACGCGAAGAGCGGGACGTACATCATCACGTCGATCGAGGCCGACCGCGCGGCCTGATAGTGATGTTCAGCTGCGGGGGCCCAGAAATGGCCCCCGCACTCCCCCAGGCCGCGGACAACCCTGACATGGCGCCCGCATTGCCCCGGCTACCTCACTGGCGGCGCCCGATGACCTTGATGCGGCCGCTGTCGCTGATCAGCGCGGTCAGGATCCAGCTCACCACGCTGACGAGCAGGGCGCCCCAGAACGCGGACCAGAAGCCGAGCACGTGGAATCCGGGGACGAACGCCGAGACCAGCCACAGGCAGAAGGCGTTCAGCACCAGCAGGAAGAGGCCCAGGGTCAAGAGCGTGATGGGGAACGTCAGCACCACCAGGATCGGCCGCACCACCGCGTTGACGACGCCGAGCACGAGCGCGGCCACCACCGCCGAGGTGAGGCTGTCCAGGCTGATGCCCCGTACCAGGTGCGCGGCGGCGAGCAGCGACAGCGTGTACACGACGACGCGGAGGAGGAAGCCCATGGCCCGGGTGAGAGTCTACACCCGGCGCGCCGCGGCCGGACTGCTCCTGCTGGCGGGCGCCGGCGGCGGGGCGGCCGCCGACACCCCGCGCGCGACCATCGATCCCGGCCGCACCCGGGGGCCCGCCACTGCGCCGGTGACCATCCTGGAGTGGAGCGACTTCCAGTGCCCGTTCTGCCGTGAGGCGCAGCCGGTGCTGGGGCGCCTGCTCGCCGAGTTCCCGGACACCGTGCGCCTGGTGTTCAAGGACTTCCCGCTGCGCTCCCACGAGCTGGCGGGGCCGGCCGCGGTGGCCGCGCGGTGCGCGGGCGCCCAGGGCCGATTCTGGGAATACCACGACCTGCTCTTCCTGGCCCAGCCCGCCTTCGCGCGAGACGAGCTCACCGCCTACGCGCGGCGGCTCGGCCTGGACACCACCCGCTTCGCCGAGTGCCTCGACACCGCTGCGCCGCGAGAGGCCATCGTGGCCGACCAGCGAGAAGGCCGCGAGGCGGGTGTCCGCGCCACGCCCACCTTCTTCGTCAACGGCCGCAAGATCGAGGGCGCGCTGCCCATCGAGGAGTTCCGCGACGCGATCCGCAACGCCCTCCGCGAGGCGGGCCTCCCCGCCCCGCGCTGACCCGTGACCGCCCGAGAGGAGAGCCGCCCGTGACCACGCCCCCGCCGGTGAGCCACTTCGTGCAGACCAGCCGCGTCCCGTGGGTGGAGCGCCGCCCCGGCGTGTTCTGGAAGACGCTATGGGAGGACGCGGACGGCCGGCACAAGGCCATCCTGATGCGCTACGAGCCGGGCGCGGTGGTGCCGCGCCACCGCCACCTCGGCGACGAGCAGATCTACGTGCTGGAGGGCAGCGTGGCCGACGACGCGGGCGTGTGCACCGCGGGCAACTACGCGCGGCGGCCGCCCGGCTGCGTCCACACCGTCACCAGCCCGGCGGGCGCCCTCGTCATCGCGATCACGTCCGGCCCGACCGAGCCCGTGTAGTCGTGCCGCGCGCCGAAACTCCTTGCGACCCGGGGGCGGGTCCGATAGTGTGAATGGCTGGATTCTCGCCCGTCGGCTCGGCCATCGAGGCGGCGGAGCCATCGAGCGACGGCAGCGACGAGGAATACGAGCATGATGACGTCCGAGCACTTCTGGCTGACCGTGGGGTTCCTGGGCCAGGCCTTCTTCTCGATGCGGTTCCTGGTCCAGTGGATCGCGTCGGAGCGCAAGAAGGAGAGCGTGATCCCGGTTTCGTTCTGGTTCTTCTCCATCGGAGGCGGCCTCACCCTGTTCATCTACGCGCTGTACCGCATGGACCCGGTCTTCATCCTCGGACAGGGCGCGGGCCTCTTCGTGTACCTTCGCAACCTCTACCTGATCCGGCGGAAGCAGAGCGGGCTGGCCGCGGCCAGCGCCTAGCCCTCGCCGCCTTGTCCGTTCAAGGAGTCTCCATGGACACCACGATCCGCTGGGGCACCACCCAGTCGCAGCCGATCCTCATGATCCCGGGCCCGACCGAGCTGCCGTTCCCGGTGGTGCAGGCCATGAGCCAGCCCGCGACCATCCAGTACGACCTGAGCTTCGACGTGAAGATCCTGGAGCCGGTGACCCTCGCGCTCCGCGACATCTTCCAGACCACCCGGAGCGAGGTCATCGCGATGCCGGGCTCCGGGCGCACCGCCCTCGAGGCCGCCGCGATCTCCGTCGTCGAGCCGGGCGATCGAGTGCTGGTGATCGTCACCGGCGTGTTCGGCTCCCTGATGCGCGAGATCATGAACCGCGCCGGCGCCGAGGTCACCGAGCACACCGTGGAGTGGGGGCACCCCCTCGACCTGGGCCGCCTCGAGAAGGACATCGAGCGGGTGAAGCCGAAGGCGGTCTCGATGGTGCACAACGAGACCTCCACCGGCACCACCTACCCCGCGGCCGAGGTGGGGCGGATCGTGAAGCGGCACGGCGCGCTGTTCATGCTCGACACCGTCTCCTCTCTCGCCGGCCTCGACGTGCGCACCGACGAGTGGGGGATCGACTTCAACATGACCGGCTCCCAGAAGTGCCTCGCCGCACCGCTCGGCATGGCCATCGTCTCGGTGAGCCCCGCGGGCTGGGAGGCGATGGAGCGCCGCAAGCACAAGGCGTCGACCTGGGCCTACGACCTGCTGCGCTGGAAGGAGAACTGGATCCCGACCTCGCGCGGCGGCCACATCCCGGACGGCAGCCCGCGCCGGCAGCCGGTCTCGATCCCCACCCACCTCACCAGCGCGCTGGGCGCGGCGAGCCGGCTGATCCTGGAGGAGGGCCTGCCCCACCGCTTCCGCCGCCACGCGGTGGCGGGCCGGGCGTTCCGGGCCGGCATCGAGTCCATGCGGCTCGAGATGTTCCCCGACGCCTCGCTCCGGTCGAACACGGTGTCGTGCTTCAAGGCTCCCGCCGGGATCGAGACCGGAGCGGTGGTCAGCCACATGCGCGAGCGCTACGGCATCCTCATCGGCACCGGGCTCGACAAGATCCGCACCACCACCCTGCGGGTCGGCCACATGGGCATCACCTCGAGCCCGATGTACGTGCTGCCGACCCTGTCCGCGATCGAGATGACCCTGCGCGACCTCGGCTACCGGAGCGAGGCGGGCGCGGGAGTGTCGGCGGCCCAGGCGATCTTCGCGAGCCCGCCCGCGTGATCGTCGTCCCGGACGACTTCCCGTCGGTCTTCGAGGGCAGCGAGGGCCACGCGCGCGCCAAGCGCCTGGGTCCGGTGCGCGTCTTCTCCGAGCGCGGCGCCGATCAGGAGGACGAGCTGATCCGCCGCATCGGCGACGCGGACGCGGCCCTGAACATCCGGGCCCACGCCCGCTTCAGCGAGGGCGTGTTCCAGGCCTGCCCCAAGCTCAAGATCGTCTCGGTGTGGGGCACCGGCACCGACAACATCGACCTCAACGCGGCGGGCATGCGCGGGGTCACGGTGTGCAACACCCCCGGCATCAACGCCTTCGCGGTGGCCGAGCACGCGCTGACCCTGATGCTGACGGTGGCGCGCCGGATCGTGACCCTCGACGCGGAGATGCGCGCCGGCAAGTGGCCGCGCGAGCTGCTCACCCAGTGCCTCGGCAAGACCCTGGGCGTCTTCGGCATGGGGGCCATCGGCGGCCGGCTCGCCACCATCGCCAAGGGCATCGGCATGAACGTGCTGGGCTGGAGCGCGCTCGGCGACGAGGCGCGCATCCGCAAGACCGGCGCCCGGCCGGCGAGCAAGGAGGAGATCCTCGCCCAGGCCGACGTGATCAGCCTGCACGTGCGGCTGACCGGCGACACCCGCAACTTCCTCGGGCGCAAGGAGATCGCGATGATGAAGCCCACCGCGATCCTGGTCAACACCGGCCGGGGCGCGCTGGTCGACCGCGAGGCGCTCCTGGCCGCGCTGCGCGAGCGGAGGATCCTGGGCGCGGGGCTCGACGTCTTCCACCAGGAGCCGCTCGCGACCGACGACCCGATCCTCTCCCTGCCCAACGTGGTCTGCTCGCCCCACAACGCGGGCCAGACCCCGGAGGTCATCCGCGACGGCCTGCTCGCCGCGGTGGCCAACATCGAGAACTACCGGCAGGGCAAGCCGAGCAACCTGGTCGTCTCCCCGGGCCGCTAGCTCCCGGCTGGCGCTCCCACCCGGAGCGGCGTAGGGTGGAGCCGGACTCGATCCCCACTTCACGAGGAGGTTCCTCATGGCCAAGGTGCTTCGTTGTGGTGACGTGATGCCGGGCTGCAGCTTCGTCGCGGAGGGCAAGGACGTGGCCGAGGTGATGGCCAAGGGCGTCGAGCACGCGAAGAAGGACCACGGCATCGCGGCGATCCCGCCCGAGGTCGCGGCCAAGGTCCAGGCCGCCATCAAGGACAAGTAGACCCGCGAATCCGCCGCCCCCACCCCCCTCCCTCTCCCCTCCGGGGAGAGGGCCGGGGTGAGGGGCCCGGGTGGGTGAGACGCCGAGGGTCAGGCGGTCAGGTCCACCAGGACCTTCATCACCGGGCCCCCCCGCAGCGCCTCCTCCATCCCCTCCTGAAGGCCCTCGAGCGGAATCTTCCGGCTCACCAGCGGCGCCAGCGTGACCGCCCCGGAGGCGGCCAGCCGGATGGCCTCCTCCCAGTCCTGCCGGTTGTAGAGCCGGCTGCCGTGCATGGTGACCTCGCGCGCGAACATCGGGTAGAGGTTCACCGGCGTGGGCTCCGAGTGGATCGCCACGATGCTCACCGTGCCCCACACGCGCACCGTCTCGGTCATCACGCGCGCGGCGGCGGGATGCCCGGTCACCTCGAACGCCACGTCGACGCCCTGCCCCGCGGTCCACTCGTTCACGTAGCGCACCGGGTCCGCGTCCATGCCGATCACCTCGAGCCCGAGGCCGCGCAGCAGGTCGATGCGGAACGGATTCACCTCGCTCACGATCACCCGCGCGCCGCGCTGCCGGCACACCATCGCGATGAGGGCCCCGATGGGGCCGCCGCCCAGCACCAGCACCGCGTCGCCGCTCTTCACCTCGGCCCGCCGCACGTCGTGGGTCGCCACCGCGAGCGGCTCGATCATCGCGGCCTGATCGTCGGCCAGGCTGTCCGGCACGTGCAGCATCCGCGTCGCCGGCACCGTCCAGTAGTCCTGCATGCCGCCCGGCAGCTCCACCCCGTAGATCTTCAGGCGATAGCAGAGGTAGTAGCCGCCCATCTTGCAGGCGCGGCACTCCCCGCAGGAGTGGATCGGCTCGACCACCACCCGGTTCCCGGGCTCGAACCCGCTCCCCGCCGGCGCCTCCACCACCTCCGCGAAGGTCTCGTGGCCGATGATGCCGCCCTTCGGGATGCGGTGATCGAGGTGGCCCTGGAAGATGTGCAGGTCGGTGCCGCAGATGCCGGCGCGGCGCACGCGCAGCAGCGCCTGATCGGCGGCGCGCGACGGCCGGGTGATGGGACCGGTGCGGAAGGTGCGGGAGCCTTCGTAGAACGACGCCCTCATGGCAGCGATGTCTCCTTGTCGAGGTGGCGGGCGCGGCGCGCCCGTCCTATTGAGCGGCCGGACCGCCGGCCCGTCAAGGGGCTCCCGCCGGACGCGGGGCGCGGAGCCGCCACAGCGCGAGCCCCTGCACCAGCAGGGCCACCGCGATGGCGGCCGCGAACGCCGCCGCGATGCCGAGCGGGACCAGGCCCAGGGCCAGCACCAGGCAGAAGCCGGCGAACGAGAAGAGCCCGAACAGGAGCCCGCGCAGCACGCCGAGCGCCGCGCCCGCGCCCTGGACGCGATGGCCGAACGCGGTGAGGATGGCCGCGAAGAGCGGATACGTCGCGAGCAGCCCGGCCAGTCGCGCCCCGAGCCACGGCGCCAGCGCGGTCAGCGCCAGCACCACCGCGGTGGCCAGCACCATGCGCGCGGGCAGATCCCACCGCGGTGCCCGCGCGGCGGTCGCGCCCCCGCCCCCGGCGGGCATGAGGCGCAGCGAGAGGGCCAGCGCGCCCACCACCACGACGGCCAGCGCCACCGGGCCCAGGCCGAGCGGCTGCAGCACCAGCGCGGTGGCCGCGTAGGCCGCCGAGCCGGCCAGCAGCGCGGGCGGCCAACCATCCAGGAGCCGGGGGCCGCGCACGGCGCTCCACGCGTAGGCGACGCTGAACGCGGCCTCCGCCACCGCCCCCACCAGCGAGCCCATCACCGCGGCGGCTCCGAACGCAGCGCCGTGGTCGAGCGCGATGAAGAACGCGACCGGCCCGGTGGTGAGCGGCAGACCCACGAGCCAGCCCCCCACCGCTTGGCCCCAGCGCCGCCCCGCGAGGGTGGCCGCGCCGATCAGGGCGGGCGTGAGGACGAGCTTGAGCGTCAGGTTGTCCATCGGGCGGCGACCCGCGGGAGCCGCGGTCAGGCGGACAGCGCGTCGCGGAGCACCTGGGCCGGGTGCCGCGCGGCGCGGCCGGCCAGGTGCTCGATCTGCTGGCGGCACGAGACGCCGGGCGCCACGATCTCGGTGTCCTCCGTGGCCGCCTTCACCGCGGGGGCGAGCCGGCGGTTGCCGAGGCTCACCGAAAGGTCGTAGTGCTCGCGCTCGAAGCCGAAGGAGCCCGCCATCCCGCAGCAGCCGGAGTCCACCTCGGCCACGTCGTAGCCGGCCCAGCGCAGCGCGGCCACGGTGGGCGCGGTGCCCACCATCGCCTTCTGGTGGCAGTGGCCGTGGAGCAGCGCGCGGCGCCGTCCCTCGCGGAACGGCAGGGTGAGCCCGCGGGCCTTCTCCCGCAGCAGGAACTCTTCCAGCAGGAAGGAGGCCGCGCCGACCTCCCGGGCCTCCGGGGTGCGCACCAGCTCGACCGTCTCGTCGCGCAGGGTGAGCAGGCAGGACGGCTCGAGCCCGATGATGGACGCCCCGCGCACGACCCACGGATGCAGGCGCGCCACGTTCCACTCCGCGTGGGCCTTCGCCTCGTCGAGCATGCCCTTGGAGATCATGGGGCGGCCGCAGCACTTCTTGTCCACCAGCTGCACCCGGTAGCCGGCGCGCTCCAGCAGCTCCACCGCGGCGCGCCCGATCTCGGGCGCGTTGTAGGTGATGAACGTGTCGTGGAAGAGGACCACGTCGCCGCGGGGCGCCTCGGCGGGCGCCCGGCGGGCGTCGAACCAGTCGGTGAAGGTCTCGCGCGCAAAGTGCGGCAGCGGCCGCCGCCGGTCCACGCCCGCCATCCGCTCCATCAGCCAGCGGTTGGGCCACGAGCGCGCGATCCAGTTCGAGAACGGAGCCAGGCGCGATCCCATCCAGGAGAGCCGCGCGATGTGCCCGAAGAGCCGGTTGCGAAGCGGCAGGCCGTGGACCGAGTGGTAGTGATGCAGGAACTCGTACTTCATCTTGGCCATGTCCACGTTGGACGGGCACTCCGCCTTGCAGCCCTTGCACTCGAGGCAGAGGTCCATCACCTCGTAGAGCCGCCGCCCCGCGAAGTCGGTTTGCGGCACCTTGCCCGAGAGCACCGCCCTCAGCGCGTTGGCTCGGCCGCGGGTGGTATGCTCCTCGTCGCGCGTCGCCATGTAGGAGGGGCACATCGTGCCCTCGAGCTTCTTGCGGCACACCCCGACCCCGTTGCACATCTCGACCGCGGCCGCGAAGCCGCCCTGGGAGGAGAAGTCCAGCAGGGTCTTGGGCTCCCAGGTCTTGTAGCGCGGCCCGTAGCGCAAGTGCTCGGTCACCGGGGGGCTGGCCACGATGTTGCCGGGATTCATCAGCCCCCGCGGGTCGAAGGCGGCCTTGGTCTCGCGGAAGGCCTGCATCATGGTCGGGCCGAACACCCGTTCCAGGAACGGGCTCCGCGCCCGGCCGTCGCCGTGCTCGCTCGAGATGGCACCCCCGAACGAGAGCACGAGGTCGAAGATCTCCTCCGCCATCACCCGCACCTGCTCGAGGCCCCGCTCGGTCTTCAGGTTGATGAGCGGGCGGATGTGGAGACACCCCACCGAGCAGTGGCCGTAGTAGGCCGCGTCGGCGCCGTGCTTGGACATGATCTCGGTGAAGCGCGGCACGAACTCGGGGAGGTGCTTCGGGTCCACCGCGGTGTCCTCGATGAAGGCGATCGGCTTCGACTCCCCGCGCGTGCCGAGCAGGAGCCCCAGGCCCGCCTTGCGCAGCTTCCAGATCGACTGCTGCTCCGCCCCGTCGGTCGCGATGTGGGTGGCGTAGCCGAACCGCCCGCGAGTGCGCACCGCCTCCAGCTCTGCGACCTTGGCCTTCACCTCCTGCTCGGTCTCCCCCGCGTACTCCACGATGAGGATCGCGGCGGGGTCGCCCTGCACGAAGCCCATGCGCTGGGACTGCTCGATGTTGTTGCGGGCCAGGTCGAGGATCATCTTGTCGGTGAGCTCGACCGCGTAGGGCCCCGTCTCGAGGATGGCCTGGGACGACTCCAGCGCCTCCTGCATGTCGTGGTAGTGGATGACGTCGACCGCGGTGGCCTTGGGCTTCTTGACCAGGCGCACCTTGGCCTCCACCACCGTGAGGAAGGTGCCCTCGGAGCCCACGATGAGCCGGGCCATGTTCAGCGGGCGGTCCTTCACGAGCTCGTCGAGGTTGTAGCCGCAGACCCGCCGCCAGTGCCGCGGGTAGCGCGACCGGATCTCGGCCGCGTACGCGCCGCGGATGCGCTCCACCTCGCGGTAGATCTGTCCCTCCAGCCCGGGCCGCCGCGTCTTCGCCGCGAACTGCTCGGGCGTCACCTCCCCGAAGGTGGCGCGGCTGCCGTCGGCCAGGATCGTGTGCAGCTCGATGACGTGCTCGACGGTCAGACCGTAGGCGATGGAATGCGAGCCGCCCGAGTTGTTGCCGATCATGCCGCCCAGGGTGGCCCGGTTCGAGGTGGAGGTGTCGGGCCCGAACAGGAGCCCCATCGGGCGCACGTGGTGGTTGAGCTCGTCCTGCACCAACCCCGGCTGCACTCGAGCCCACAGCTCCTCGCGGTTCACCTCGAGCACGTTGCCCATGTGGCGAGAGAAGTCGAGCACCACCGCGCGATTCACGGTCTGGCCGGTGAGCGAGGTCCCGCCGCCTCGCGGAAGGATCGGCACGCCCTGACGATTGGCGACCTCGATCACCGCCTGCACGTCGTCCGCGTGGCGCGGGATCACGATCCCGATCGGCTCCACCTGGTACATGGACGCGTCGGTCGAGTACAGCAGGCGGGAGTAGGTGTCGAAGCGCACGTCGCCCTCGACGTGACGGCGCAGCTCCCGTTCGAGGTCGTTCATGGCGGGATTATGGGGCCATCGGCGCGAGCTCTGCAACTCGCGGCCGAGGAAGCAATCACCCGGCGGGCGGCGAGGAGAAAGTACGCGTCGCGCGGCGCGGCGCGGTTCCTCGGCCCCGCGAACCCGCTGAGTTACAATGGACACGTCGTTGGCACCTTACCTGCAGAGTGCGAGGCGCCGGAGGGCATGGATCCATGAGCGAGACGACCGACGAGGGCCAGCGCCCCACCATCCTCGTGGTGGACGACGAGGCCGACGTGCGCGCGCTCGTGCGCGAGATCCTCACCCTGAACGGCTACCACGTGATCGACACCGGAGATCCGTTCGAGGCGCGCCGCATCGTGGAGCGCCAGCCGGTGCAGCTGCTCCTCACCGACGTGGTGATGCCGATCATGAACGGGCTGGAGCTGGCCCAGCGGGTGGAGGCCACGAGCCCCACCACCAAGGTCATGCTGATGTCGGGCTACGTGACCTCGGCGGTCCGGACCTCGGGGCGGCCACTGCTCTCGAAGCCGTTCCGGGCCAACGACATGCTGGCGATGGTGCGCCAGCTGCTCGACTCTCGCTCCGCGTTCCGCCGTCCGGCGCCCCCCACCGCGCCCCGCCCGGGCTTCGGGCCCGTCTGAGCCCCCGGGCTTATACTGGAGCGGTGAGACCGCTCCTGCTCACGCTCGGCTGGCTCGCCCTCGCGGCCCCGGCCGCCGCCGCGCCCGCGGCGCCCGCCTTCTCCTTCACCGAGCTCGACGGCTCCGGCCACTTCGACTCGCGGGCCCTGCTCGGCAAGCGCGTGATGGTCATCCGCTTCCAGGCCTCGTGGTGCAAGATCTGCAACCAGGAGGCGGCGGCCATGGAGCGGCTCTACCAGAAGTACCGCGCCAGCGGGGTGGAGTTCGTGGGCGTGCAGGTGCAGGACACCGAGCCCGACGCGCGGAAGTTCCTCAAGGCCACCAAGACCACCTACCCCGCGGGGCTCGATCCCAAGCTCAAGATCGCCAACCGCTACGGCTTCCGCGGCACGCCCTACACGGTGGTGGTCAACAAGAAGGGGGAGATCGTGGCCCGCATCCACGGGCGGACCGACGAGGCGCGCCTGGCCCGGGTCCTGGATCCGCTCGTGAAGCCGCCGCCCATCCGCAAGCCCCCGGCTCGTCTGCAGTAGCCGGCGGCCCGCGCGCGCCGGCTAGGCGAGGCGGCGGGCGGCGTCGAACCCCCGCGCGATCATCACCAGCACGAAGACGTGGAAGCCGACCGCGATCCAGTCACGCTCGACGAGGAAGAGGAGCCCGTCGAGGGCGTAGAAGATCCCGCCCGCCAAGAACGCCCACACCTGACCGCGCTGGGCGTGGCGACCCAGCAGCGCGAACCCGCCGATGACCACCGCGTCCACCGTCGCCACCACCGCGTGCCCGTGCCCCGAGCGCGCGGCCAGCGAGTCCGCGAGCTGCGTGATGCCGAGCCCCAGGATGAAGCGCCAGGACTGCCCCACCAGCGCGGCCACCGTGTTGACGAGCGAGAGCCCGGCGATCCAGTAGAACCAGAGAGCGCCGTTCCGCCGCTGGCGCTCCAGCGGCGCCGGCCCCGCCTCCGCGGGGCTCGCGGGCGCGGGCGCCGCCGGGGCGATCGCGCGCCGGGCCGACGCGGTCAACGGCTGGGCCGGAACGGGTCCGAAGGCGGCGGTGAAAGGCGCGGAGGCGGCCGCCGCGGGGTGGGACGGGCGAGACGCGGGCGGCCGGGGTGGCCGCCGGAAGGGGCTGGCCGCGCCGCCGGCCGGCGTGCTGTGCGTCGAGTCCATGTACGCTCCTCCGTCACCGCCGGTGTCACTCTGTTCCAAATCGAGACCCAACGGACGCCCGGCGGGGCTGGGTACGGGACGGAGCAAGCGGTATGCCAGCTCAGGGCTTCAGCATGACCTTGATGGCCCGGTCCTCCTTGCGATCGAAGATCGCGTAGCCCTTCGGGGTGTCCGCGAGCGGCAGGGTGTGCGTGATGATGCGCGTGGGCGCGAGGCGTCCGGCCTGGATCAGCGACATCAGCGGCGTGATGAAGTTGCGCGCGTTGCAGATGCCCATGCGCAGCGTGAGGTCCTTGAAGAACGCCTCGCGCGCCGGGAAGCCGATCGACGACTCCACGTACACCCCGACCGACGACACGGTGCCGCCCGCGCGCACCGACTGGATCGCCTGCGCGAACGGCGTCTCGTGCCCCACGCACTCCAGGACCGCGTCGGGCCCGCGGCCGCGCGTCTGCGCGCGCAGCTGCTCGGCCGGATCCCCGCGATCGAGGTTGATCGGCACCGCGCCCAGCTCCTCGGCCAGCGCGAGCCGGTAGTCCACCCGGTCGACCACGAACACCCGGCTCGGGCCGAAGAGCAGCGCGGACTGCAGCGCGAGCAGCCCCACCGGGCCCGCCCCGAACACCGCCACCGTGTCCCCCGGCCGGATGCCCGCGTTCTCCGCGCACACGTAACCGGTGGAGAGGATGTCGCCGAGGAAGAACACGTCCTCGTCGGCGAGCCCGGCCGGCACCTTCTCGCACATGTGATCGGCGAACGGCACCCGGATCGCCTCGGCCTGACCGCCCGGATACTGCTTGCCGAAGCGCCCCCCGAAGACGGCGCGGCCGGTGGTGGTGCACTGGGTGGGCAAGCGCATGCGGCACCACTCGCAGGCACCGCACGAGATCGAGAAGGGCGCGAGCACCCGGTCGCCCTTCTGCACCTCGCGCACCGCCGGGCCCGCCTCCTCCACCACTCCCATGAACTCGTGGCCCATCACCACGCCGGGATCGAGCCCGGTCACCCGGCCGTGGTACTGGTGGAGGTCCGAGCCGCACACCGCGCTGGTGGTGATGCGCAGCACCACGTCGGTGGGATCGATGATTCGCGGGTCGGCCACCGACTCCACCCGCACGTCACCCGGTCCGTGAAGCGTGATCGCCTTCATGTCGTCCTCCGTCGCTCGGATTCGTAGCGGACCAGCGCCGCGCCGCCCCGCACGGTCGCGTCCTTGTCGAGGCTCAGGATCTCCAGGCGCGTGGCGGCGAGGGCGCCCGCGAACGCGTAGGTCGAGGTGGCGGCGCGGATCCGCGCCTCCAGCGGTCGGAGCGACTTGGCCACGCTGCCGGCCAGCAGCAGGCGCTCCGGGTTGAGTCCGTTGACGATGATGGCCAGGCCCGCCCCGAGGGCCCGGCAGGTCTCCTCCACGATCGCCCCCGCGTCCGCGTCACCCGTCGCGGCGAGCCGGAACACCTCGTCCGCCGCGACGGGCCGCCCGAGCCGCGCGCCCGCGCGCCGCGCGATGTCGGGCCCCGAGACGTAGGCCTTGAGGCAGCCGCGCCCGCCGCAGATGCACGGGGGCCCGTCGAAGGCGATCGGCACGTGGCCGAGCTCGCCGCCGAACCCGGCGGCGCCGCGGTGCAGGCGCCCGTCGAGGACGATCCCGCCGCCCACCCCGGTGCCCAGGGCCAGCATCACCAGCGAGCGCGCCCCGCGCCCGGCGCCCCACGTCCACTCCGCGAGGGCCAGCGCGTTGACGTCGTTGTCCACGTAGACCGGCGCGCCCACGCGGGCTCCGAGGCGCTCGGCCAGCGGCACGTGGGCCAGCTCGGGCGCGTTGTGGACGTCGACCCCGACCACCCCGCGCTCGGCGTCCACCGTGCCCGGGATGCCGACGCCCACCCCCGCGATCGCGACGCCGCGCGCCCGCGCCGCCTCCCGCAGGCGATCGAGCAGCGCCAGGATCGTGTCGAGCGCGGTGCCCGCGCCGTCCCGATGCGTCGGCGCCTGCACGTGCTCCAGGACGGCGCCGTCCGGGCCCACCAGGCCGGCCGCCACCGTGGTGCCGCCCACGTCGACGCCGATCGTGACGCCGTCCACGGCGGCCCGGCCCTAGAGGTTCCCGAAGTGGATGAGCTGGATGCCCTCGCGGGCGATGAGCTCGCGGGCCGCCGGGTCGGTGAGACCCGTCATCTCGGTCTCGCGCTGGCGCCCGTAGCGGCTGTAGGAGAGATCGTCGTCGTAGTAGCCGGGATGGGTCATGAACTCGGTCACCCCGCCCGGCAGCTCACGCAGGTGCGCCAGCACGCGCTCGGAGGACCAGTAGGCGTCGGACGCCGCCTCCCCCATGAAGTGATCGGGCGTCTTCAGCGCGGCCTTGCGCGCCAGGGCGCGCACCTCCGGGTCCTGGGTGCGCACCGGCACCTTGATGGCCTTCGCGAAGTCGAGCACCAGGTCCAGGATGGGCTCGTGGCGGCCGACGTGATGGTGCGAGTCGAGGTGGGTCGGGAAGCGGCCCATGATCTTGCGGAACTCGTCGATCTGCAGGCCGAGCTCGATGCGCGCCTCGTCCGGGCGCGCCCGCCTGGCGGCCTCGCGCACGTCGCGCACGAAGCGCCCCTCCCCGTCCAGCAGGGACGGCACTCGCTTCGCGGGCGCCACCGGCGGCCCCAGGGTGAGGTTCATGTGCAGCCCCACCCCGAGCCCGGAGGCCTTCAGCGCGTCGATCAGGGCCGGATCCACCGGGCGGTTCACCAGCAGCGTGGTGCTGGTCACGATGCCGCGGTGGTGCGCGTCCAGGATGCCGCGGCTCACGCCGGCGGTGAGACCGTAGTCGTCGGCGTTGACGATGAGGCGACGCGTCGGCTTCATCACGAGTCCTCCCCGGCCCAGGTGCCCTGCACCACGTAGCGCTCGACCGTCGCGGGCCACCCGCGCTCCGGCAGCGTCCCCTCCGCGTCGAGGGCGCGGATGTGCTCGAGCCGCTCGTAGCCGATGCGAGGGAACCCCTGCGTCTCCTGCCCCAGCACCGCCGCCTCGAACCCGGCGCGGTCCAGCTTGCGGAGCGCGGCCTTGATGCCGAGGAAGCCGAAGAGCGTGAAGACGAGCCGGCCGCCCGGCCGCAGGTGCGCGGGCGCGCCCGCGATCACCCGGTCGAGCAGGCTCCAGCCGTCGCGGCCTCCGTTGTCCGCCGCGGCCATCGCGTCGGCGCGCTCGCGATCGGGCGGGGTCGGCATCTGGGGCGGGCTCGTGCAGATGAGATCGAAGGTGAGCCCGGCCGCCGGGGCGAAGGCGTCGCCTCGCCGCACCTCCACCCGGTCCGCGACCCCGTTGAGGATCGCGTTGTCGCGCGCGCATCGCACCGCCGCCTCCACCACGTCGGTTGCGATCACCCGCGCTCCCGCGAGGGCCAGGCGCACCGCGGCCAGCCCGATGCCGGTGCCGATCTCGAGGACGCGGGCGCCCGGCTCCGCGTGGAGGTGACGACAGAAGAGGAGCGAGCCGGCCTTGGGGGGCTGCGCGCCGTCGGCCACCCGGAAGGTGGCCCCCTCGTGCACGAAGAGCAGCGTGCCGCGGTCGCCGCTCACTTGCCCATCACGCGCCGGAAGTAGGCGCGCAGCGCCTCCTTGAGCTGGGCCCGGGCTCCGGCCCCGGTCTGCGCGTCCTCCAGCTGCTCGATCTCGATCGAGAGCGGCACGCCCTCGCGCTTCACCCCGTCCAGCTCGGCGGTGAGCCCGCACCGCTCGTCGGACTCGGTGAACACCACGCGCGCCCGCGTGAAGCTCCGGTCCTCCTGGGCGATCTGCTCGATGGTCTCGGTGAGCAGGCGGCGAATCGCCTCCTGCTCCGGCGCGGGCACGCTCGAGAACGCGGCGGTCAGGTTGATCTCGGCCATGGTCGTCCCCCGACGATCAGACGCCGGCGGCGGCCGCGGCGCACAGCGGGTCCATGCCCGCCTCGAGCCCTCGCTTGCCGATGCGGATGGCCACCGGCCGCGAGAAGTAGAGCGTGCCGTAGGCCTGGTGCTTCGGCACCACCTCGTGCCCCATGCGGCGCAGCGCGGCGAGCGCCCGCTCCCCCACCCGGTCGTCCACCCAGAGCTCGCCGCCCTCGGTGTGCAGCCGTGGGGCCTCGATCGCGGCCTGGGGCGAGTCGCCCGCGTCCGCGAGGTTGGCGATCACCTGCGGGATCGCGGAGACGATCTTGCGCCCGCCCGGGGCGCCGACGGTCAGGTAGGGCTCGCCCTGGCGGAAGCCGAGCGCGGGCACCATGTTGACCACCGGCCGCTTGCCCGCCGCGACGGAGTTGGCGCGGCCGGGCTCCGGGTCGAACCAGAGCATGCCGTTCTGGAGCAGGATGCCGGTCTCGGGCACGACCATGCGCGAGCCGAACAGGGACACCGCGGTGTTGGTGAGCGAGACCATGTTGCGCTGGCGATCGACCGCGCACACGTGGGTGGTGCAGTCCGCGCCCTCGGTGGGCAGCCGCCGGCGCGGGCGCGGCGCGGCGCCGCGCCCGCGGGGGAGCGCGCCCACCGCCACGTCGTGGGCCCACGCGTCGGGCGCCTTCACCTCGCTGCGCGGCCCGGTCGCCCGCAGCCCCGCCGCGATCTCGGCCGCGTGCTCCCGCGAGGCGAGACCGCGCCACGGCACGCGCACCGCGAGCGGATCGGCCAGGTGGCGCAGCCGGTCGAGGAACGCGTAGCGCACCGCCTCCGCCCGGAGGTGGAGGCCCCCCGGGGTGTCGTAGCCGACCTTGGCGGCCGGGAACTGGGCCAGCACGTTCAGCATCTCCACCGCGGCGAGACCGCCGGTGGCGCCGGGCGAGAACGCGAGGTCGAGCGCGCGATACTTGACCCGCAGCGGCTCGGCCACCCGCGCCTCGTAGCGCGCGAGATCGCTCGCGCGGAGGAACCCGCCGGTGCGGGTCATCTCCGCGTCGATGGCCTGGGCGATCGCGCCGCGGTAGAACGCGGCGGGGCCGTCCTTGGCGATGAGACGGAGGCTGCGGCCCAGATCGGGCTGGCGCAGGATCTCGGCCGGGTTCAGGCCCGCCGGGCGGTGCACGTAGTGACCGTCCCGCAGGTAGGCGCGCGCGGTGGCGGGGAAGGCGGCCAGCTCCTGGCAGTGCGGCGCGATGGAGAGCGTCAGGTACCAGTCGACCGGGAAGCCCTCCTCGGCGAGCCGGATCGCGGGGGCGAGCACGTCGGCCAGGTCCATGGTGCCGTAGCGCTCGAGCGCCAGGGTCAGGCCCGCCACCGAGCCCGGGATCGCCACCGACTTCGGGCCGAAGTTGTTGGCGTCGTCCACCACCCGACGCCACGGAAAGAGGGCCTGGGCGACCCCCTCGGCGAGGTCGAAGCAGCCCTCGTGGCAAGCGGCCGGCGCCTGCACGTTGAAGTCGAGGGCGACCGTCTCCCCCCGCTTGGCGAGGTGCACCAGCATGGTGCCGCCGCCCGCGATCGACGACATGAAGGGCTCCACCACCGTCATCGCGAACGCGGTGGCCACCGCCGCGTCCACCGCGTTGCCGCCGCGGGCCAGGATGTCCGCGCCGACCTCGGCCCCGATCGGGTGCTCGGCGGCGACGAGAGCGCGCGCGGCCGCGGTGTGCTTGGTCACGGAGAGGGTCGAGCGGATCATGCGCCGGATCATACGGATGTCTCCTTAGGCGGGCTCGAACGGGTGAAGCCGTCGGGGCAGCGCGGTGCTCGGCATGGGCGTCGTGAGGACGCCCAAGTCTAGCACGCGCCTAGTCGTCGTGGACGTCGAGCGGGGACACCTTGCGCAGCATCTCGATCACGCCCTTGTCGTCGAAGTAGACGACCCAGCCGAGCGGGTAGACCCACGCCTCCTTCACCGTCGCGCGCAGCGCGACCCAGTGCTGCTCGCCGAGGGCACCCATGAGGGCCGGGTCGATCGTCTGCTCGCGCGGCTCGCCGAGCAGCACCTTCACCTCGTCCGGCGTGCTGCCCGGCGCGACCTGGCGCCAGAAGCGGAACTCGCTGTAGCGCGAGGTGGACTCGAGCTCGGGGTGCTCGCGAAGGTACTTGAAGACCTTCTCGTCCATCTGGTCCTGCCAGACCCGCTTCTCGTCGAAGGAGGGCGGCCGGCCGTTGGTGGCCACCGACTGGGCGATGAAGAACTCCTCCGCGTTCGGCCCGCGCGTCGTCCGCTCCAGCGTGGGCTGGGTCATCGAGGAGCATCCCGCGGCGAGCAGTCCCGCGGCGGCCAGGCCCGTGACGCGCGTGAGCCAGCGCATGGCGACCATTATAGCGTCGGGGCCCCGCGCGCCCCTCAAATGAGGGCGGACTCCAGCACGATCCCGCGGTCGATGACCCGGGCCGCGCGGGCCAGGAGCCCGGCCAGCGCCGGCTCCACCTCCGGGGCCTCTCCGAGCTGACGCAGCACGTCGATCAGCCGGCGCATCGCGCGGATCAGGTCGCCCTCGTGGCCCCCGAAGGATTCCTCCACGATCGCGGCCCAGTCGTCCTCCCCGGAGGCCCAGCGGAAGACCGAGGGCATGAAGCCGGTGGACACCGAGACCGGCATCGGCAGGCCGTGCCGGCGCTGCACCTCCAGGATGGTGTTGGCCACCGACTCCATCTCCTGGAGCTTGCGCTTGAGCTTGGGACGCTTCTTGAGGAAGAGGCGGGCCACCGCCGCGTCGCCCGACCGCGCCTCCTCGATGAGCCCGGAGCAGAGGGTGGCCGCCTCCGGCAGGGTGGTGTCGGCGAGGATCCCGCGGTCCACGATCTCGGCCACCAGCAGCTCGTTGTCGTGGCGCAGGCCGGAGATGAGCTGCCCCTTGGCCAGGAGCTTGGCGTCCTGCACCGCCCCGAAGCGCTCCAGCACCTCGACGACCCGGAGGAACTCCTGCCAGTACGCGTTGCGGAAGGCGTCGAGCATCTCGCGCTTCTGGGCGAGCTGGCGGTCGACGCTCTCGAGCCCCTTCCACGCCTGCTCGCAGCGGTTCTGGGAGCCCCACGGGCAGCGGTGGCACTCGATGGCGGCCAGCGTCCCCTCGGGCCCGTGGCTCTTCTCGCGCTCCACCAGCTCCGGCACCGACAGCCGCGCCATCTGCTCGGTGAGCCCGCGGGTGCGGTGCTCCCAGTCGCGCGGCACGTGCAGCGGCGGGGTCTGCCAGAACACCCGCTTGACGTTGCCCTCCTTCATCGCGACCGTGCCGCCGTGCGGCAGCATCACCTGGATCAGGTTGCGGTGCCGGCGATGGTCCACCCCCACGATGAGCCCCAGGCTCGCGCCGCTCTTGCGGCGCACGAGGGCCAGCCGCCCCGGCTCCGCCTCCGCCGCGGAGCGGCCCCGGCGGCCGCCCTTGCCGCGCGCCATGCGGGCCACCTCGACCTCGGAGCGCACCGCGCGGTAGCGGCCGATGCGGGAAAAATCGCCGCAGGGGGCCTCGAAGCGGCGGCCGTCGGTGACCGCCGTCTCCAGGCTCGCCACGTCGGCCTCCATCGAGCGGATGCGCTTCATGTTCTGGTACTGGCCGAAGGAGGACTCGACGATCCGGCGAATGGTCGCGAGGTCGCTGCCGGTCGACAGCAGCAGCGCCACCGAGCCGTAGCCGAGCTTGAACTGGCTCACCACCGGCTCGGGCGGGCCGTCCACCACCCGCTTCATGTCGTCGAAGCCGTCCCGCACGTCGAGGGCCATCACGCACTTGCCCTCGGGATCGATGCCGCGCCGCCCGGCCCGCCCCGCCATCTGGGTGAGCTCGTTGTGGGTGAGGCTGCGGAAGCCGCGGTCGGTGCGCTTGGTGAGCGACTGCAGCACCACGCTCTTGGCCGGCATGTGAATGCCGAGCGACATGGTCTCGGTGGCGAACACCACCTTGCAGAGGCCGCGCTCGAACAGGAGCTCGGTGAAGCGCTTCACGGTGGGCAGGATGCCCGCGTGGTGGAGGCCCACCCCCATGCCGAGGGCCTGGAAGATGGTCTGGTTCAGCGGCGACTCCGCGATGGTCGGGTTCTCGCCGATCTGCTCGCGGATCGCCTCGTCCACCTGCCGCCGCTGCTCGCGCGAGAGGAGCGGCTTGCCCTCCGCGAGCACCGTCTCCATCGCCCGCTCGCAGCCGGCCCGGCTGAAGATGAAGTAGATCGCGGGCAGCCAGCCCCGGCTCTCCAGCTCGTCGAGCATCACGGTGGGATCGACCACCCGACGGGTGTACCAGCGGCCCCGGTCGTTGTAGCCGCCGCTATCGCGCTCCTCGCCGAGCAGGCGCACCTTGCCGTGGCGGACCGCGTCGTAGGTGTGGATCTCGCCCGAGAGGTCCGCCACCAGGTACTGCAGCGGCACCGGCCGGTGGGGATGCGTGACCGCGACGATGGGCCGGTGCACGAGCCCGATCCAGTCCGCGATCTCGTTGACGTTGCGCACGGTGGCCGACAGCGCGACCAGCGCCACGTCCTTCGGGCAGTTGACGATGATCTCCTCCCACACCGTGCCCCGCCCCTCGTCGCCCATGTAGTGGCACTCGTCGAGCACCACCGTGTCGAGCCCCGGGAGCCCGCCCGAGTAGAACATGTTGCGAAGGATCTCGGTGGTCATCACGACCACCGGGGCGCGCGGGTTGACCTTCACGTCGCCGGTGAGGATGCCCACGTTCTCGGCGCCCCACTGCCGGCCGAAGTCGGCGTACTTCTGGTTGGAGAGCGCCTTGAGCGGCGTGGTGTACGCGATGCGGCGGCCCCGGTGCAGTGCTGCGTGGATCGCGAACTCGGCGACCAGGGTCTTGCCGGAGCCGGTGGGCGCGGAGACGATCACCGACTTGCCGTCGAGGATCGCGGAGATGGCGCGGAGCTGGAAGTCGTCGAGGGGAAACGCGTAGCGGGCCTTGAACGATTCGAGCAGCTCGTCGGCCACGGCCGCGGCACCTCCCTGGCCCGCGTCCCTCACGGTACCACGGCCTTGCGCGGCCGCGAAGCCCCGGGTAGGCTGCGGGCCATGAAGCTCACCGGCAAGGTCGCGCTCGTCACCAACGTGAGCCACTTCATGGGCCCCGCGATCACCGAGGAGTTCTGCCGCGAGGGCGCCTCGGTGGCGCTGCACGACCGCGAGCCCGGCGCGGCCAAGCCGTTCGCGGCCATCGCGGAGCGCCTGGGCCGCGACGTGCTGGTGCTGGGCGGCGACCTGAGCCGCTCCGTGGAGGCGGAGCGCGCGGTGGAGGCGGTGGTGGCGCGCTTCGGCCGCCTCGACGTGCTGGTGAACAACAACGCCCACCCGCCGTCGGGCTCTCCGGTGGAGCAGATCAGCGACGCGGCGTGGCGCGAGATGCAGGCGCGCCTGCTCGACGAGCCGTTCTTCTGCCTGCGCGCCGCGCTGCGGGTGATGCGGCCCGCCGGCCGCGGCAAGATCATCAACATGTCGTCCGCCGCCGCCTTTCCCGGCCTGCCCAACTACGCGGCCTACACCGCGGCCCGCGCGGGGGTGAACGGCCTCACCAAGGCGGTCGGGCGCGAGGTGGCGCGCGACGGCATCCAGGTCAACGCGATCGCCCAGAACTACGTGGAGAACCCCACCTACTTCCCGCCCGCCCTCGTGGCCGACTCCGTCAAGCGCGAGCGCATGGTGCGGAACATCCCCGCCGGCCGGCTCGCCCGCAGCGAGGAGTCCGCCCGCCTGGCGGTGTACCTGGCCTCGGAGGACGCCGACTTCTTCGTGGGCCAGGTGATCCCGTTCTCGGGCGGCTGGGTGACGCCGTGATCGTCTACCACGTGGCGGTCGACACCGCGCCGGACTACGCGGCCCGCCGCGAGCCGCACCGGCGCACGCACCTGGAGCGCCTGATGGGCCTGCGCGCGCAGGGTCTGGTGGTGGCGGGCGGGCCCGCTCCGGACGGGCACGGCGCCGACCTCTTCTACCGCGTGCAGCAGCCCGACGACGTCCGTCGCCTCGTGGAGGAGGATCCCTACTTCACGGGCGGGGCCTGGACCGGCTACCGGCCGCGGAGCTTCGCCCAGTTCCTCGAGCCCTGGGAGCTGCCGCCCCTCGTCGCGGATGGCTCGCGGAGGACCATGATCGCGGAGGGCATCGCCCCCGACGTGGAGATGGCCTCCTTCGCCCTGATCGAGGCCCGCGGCGCGGGCCGCATGGCGTTCGGCGGCTTCTTCCCCGGCGGCGAGACCCTGGCGGTCATGCGCGCCGAGGACGCGGGCAAGGCCCTCGACGAGCTGGCCGCCACCGGCTTCTGGCAGGAGGGCTCGCTGCGCGCCCGGCCCTTCCTGTACGTCCTCTAGGCCCCCTCCACACCCCGCCCCCGGGCCCCCGGGCCCGCCCCGCCGACCCCTCCGGCGGTTCCGGTTTTCCCGGTTGACAGCCGACTCGGTGATTAGGTATACCTAAGCCGCTGGCTATCACCACCCTAAAGGCGCGGGGAAAGCAACCCGAATGAACAAGTGGTCGATCGGCTCCCGGGAGGCCCGCCGGTGATCCTCTGTCTCTGTCGCGGCGTCTCCGATCACACCGTCGAGCACGTCATCTCCGCGGGGGCCGACACGGTGGACGCCATCGAGCGCGCCTGCGGCGCGGGGGGCGACTGCGGGGCGTGCGGGCAGCTGCTGGAATGCCTGGTCGAGCGGGCTCGTGAGGGGCAGTATAGTGGCGCGACCGCGGTCCACTAACGTCCTCACGGAGGCTCGCCATGAAGGGACACGACCAGGTGGTGACACTGCTCAACGACGTCCTCACCGCCGAGCTGACCGCCGTGAACCAGTACTTCATCCACGCGCGCATGTGCGAGAACTGGGGCTACAAGCGCCTGTGGAAGAAGGTCCGCGAGGAGTCGATCGGTGAGATGCGGCACGCCGACCGCCTCATCGAGCGCATCCTCTACCTGGAGGGCGTGCCCAATCTCCAGCGCCTCGGCAAGGTGAACGTGGGCCAGACGGTGCCGGAGCAGCTGCGGCTCGACCTCGAGGTCGAGCGGACCGCGGTGAGCGCCCTCAACGCGGGGATCGAGATGTGCCGCAGCGCGGGCGACAACGGCACCCGCGACCTGCTGGAGGAGATCCTCAAGGCCGAAGAGGATCACATCGACTGGATCGAGGAGCAGCTCGAGCTGATCAAGCAGGTGGGCGAGGGCCACTACCTCGCCCAGCAGATCAAGGAAGAGGACGCGTGATCGACGACGCCGGGGAGGCCGCTCCCTCCCGGGAAGCGACCGCGGTTCCCGCGGTGCGCATCGTGAGCAGCGAGCTCTTCCGGGGCCGGCGCGAGATCGTCATCGTCCATCGCGGCCAGGAGTACCGGCTGCACATCACCAAGGCGGACAAGCTCATCCTGACCAAGTAGCCGTTCACCGAAAGCCAGCCACCTCGGGGCGGATTCCCGCTCCCGGCAGCGAGGCATCACCGCCGGCCCTCGTCTCGACGCGAGGGCGGCAGCGAGGGGCTCGTGTCACAGATCGGTTCGCTCGTCCAGACGCTCGCCAAGGGTGGTCCCGTCATGATCCCGCTGCTCGCCTGCTCGATCGTGGCCCTCGCCGTGGTGGTGGAGCGCCTCACCTTCTGGTGGCGCGAGACCGACCGGGGCGCCGCGCTGCGGGCCCTGGAGCTGGCCGAGCGCGGCAAGCTCGACGAGGCGCTCGAGGTGGTGCGCGGCGCGCGCGGGCCGAGCGCGCGGGTGATCGCCGCCGGCCTGACCGAGCGGGAGGCCGAGGCGCCCGCGGCGATGGAGGCCAGCGCCCAGGCCGAGATGGGGCGGCTCAAGAGCTACCTGCCGGTGCTCGACACCATCATCACCCTCTCCCCGCTCCTGGGGCTGCTCGGCACCGTCACCGGCATGATCGCGGCCTTCGGCATCCTCTCCACCACCGGCATGAACCAGCCCACCGCCATCACCGGGGGCGTCGCGGAGGCCCTCATCGCCACCGCGGTCGGCCTGGCCATCGCCATCGGGTCCCTGGTGCCGTACAACTACTTCACGGCCCGGGCCGAGCGGGCCATGGACGCCATGGAGCGGGCCGCGAGCCGGCTCGACCTCGCACTCCGGGAGCAGCGGATCCCGTGAAGTTCCGCCGTCCGCCACCCCGCAAGGCACGGATCGAGATCATCCCCATGATCGACACCGTGTTCTTCCTGCTCGTCTTCTTCATGATGGCCAGCCTCGCCATGACCGTGCACGGCGGCATCCCGGTGAACCTGCCCAAGGCGGCCAGGGCGGAGGCGGCCCGGGCGCCGGTCTCGATCTCGATCGGCCGCGACGGCGTCGTCTACCTCGAGCGCGAGCCCATCGAGCCCGCCCAGCTCTCCGCGCGCCTGCACGCCCGCGCGAGCACCGAGCCGGACCTCGCGGTGGTGATCGAGGCGGACACCGACGTGGCGCACGGACGCGTGGTGGACGTCATGGACGCGGCGCGGGTGGCCGGCATCGGCAAGCTCGCCATCGCGGTCACGCCCCGCGAAGCCGGGCGCTGATCCGGCGCGGGGCGGCCATGGCGCGCTGGCGCGGGCTCCTCCTCGCGCTCCTGCTCGTGCCGACGGCGTGGCCCGCGGCCTCCGCGGCCGCGGAGGAGCCCGACGCCTTCGCGCCCCTCCTGCACACCCTCGACTACCTGGCCGTCGACTACGCGGGCGCGGTCAAGGACGGGAAGGTCCAGGACCAGGGCGAGTACGCCGAGCAGGTCCAGTTCGCGACCTCGGTCGGCGGGATGATCGCGAGCCTGCCGGCCCGGCCGGAGCGCGCCGCGCTCCAGGCCAGCGCCGCGGGCCTGCTCGCCGCCATCCGGGACAAGCGGCCCGGCGACGAGGTGGCCGCCGTCGCGACCGACCTGCGCCGCCGCATCATCGACCTCTACGAGGTGCGGGTGGCGCCGCGCCAGATCCCCGATCTCGAGCCCGCCGCGGCCGACTTCGCCACCCACTGCGCGGTCTGCCACGGGGCGACGGGGCACGGCGACGGGCCGACCGCCAAGGGCCTGACCCCGCCGCCCGCCGACCTCACCGACGGGGCCCGCATGGGCGAGCACAGCCTCTTCGGCCTCTACAACACGATCACGGTGGGCGTCAAAGGCACCGCGATGGTCGGCTTCCCGGCCCTCGGCGAGGCCCGGCGCTGGGCGCTCGCGTTCTACGTGAGCACGCTCGGCGTGCCGGCCGCGGAGCGGGAGCGAGGCGCCGCGCTCTGGCGCGACGGTGGCGGGCGCGGCGAGCTGCGCGACCTGCGGGCGCTGGTGATGGCCACCCCCAAGGAGGTGGCCGCCCGCGGGGGCCGCGACGCGGCCGCGGTGCTGGCCTACCTCGCGAGCGACCCGGCCGCGCTCGCGACGGGACGTGAGTCGCCGCTCGACCTGAGCGCGCGGCTGATCGGGGAAAGCCTCGACGCCTACCGCCGGGGCGACGTGGCGCGCGCGCAGCAGCTCGCGGTCACCGGCTACCTGGAGGGCTTCGAGCTGGTGGAGGGCTCCCTCACCGGGGCCGACTCCGCGCTGAAGAGCCGGGTCGAGGCGGAGATGCTGCGCTACCGCACCATGCTCCAGTCGCGCGCCCCGCGCGAGACGGTCGAGGCGCAGGCCCGCACGATCCTCGGCCTGCTCGACACCGCGCGCCAGCACCTCGACGCGGCCCGCCTCTCCCCCGTCACCACTTTCTCCAGCTCGCTCGTGATCCTGCTGCGCGAGGGTCTCGAGGCGATCCTCGTGCTGGCCGCGCTCATCGCGATGCTGATCAAGTCCGGGCGGCGCGAGGCGCTGCGCTACGTGCACGCGGGCTGGATCGCCGCGCTCGCTCTCGGAGGCGTGACCTGGCTCGCCGCGTCCTACGTGGTCACGCTGAGCGGCGCGAGCCGCGAGGTCACCGAGGGCGTCACCGCGCTGATCGCGGCGGGCATGCTGCTCTACGTGGGCTTCTGGATGCACCGTAACGCCCAGGCCGCGCGCTGGACCGCCTACCTCCGCAGCCAGGTGGAGGCCGCGCTTTCCGGCCGCACCCGCTGGGCGCTGGCCTCCATCGCGTTCCTCGCCGTCTACCGCGAGGCCTTCGAGACCGTGCTCTTCTACCAGGCGCTCTGGATCGAGGCCGGTCCCTCGGGCCGGGTGGCGGTGCTGGGCGGCTTCGCGACCGCCGCGGTGGGGCTCGTGCTGCTCGGCTGGCTCATCCTCAAGATGGGCCTACGGCTGCCGGTGGGCTGGTTCTTCGGCGTCGGCGCGGCCCTCATGGCGGTGCTCGCGGTGGTGCTGGCCGGCAAGGGCATCGCCGCGCTCCAGCAGGCCGGGCGTCTCCCCGTGGAGCCGGTCGACCTGCCGACGATCCCGTCCCTCGGCGTGTATCCCACCTGGCTGGGCGTGCTCACCCAGCTCGCCATCGTGGTGCTGATCGTCGCCGCGGTGGCGTACTCGCGCCGGCCGTCCCGTCATGCCGCCTGAGGTCCACGCCCTCCTCTTCGACACCTACGGGACCGTCGTCGACTGGCGGCCCGCGGTGCTCGCGGCGCTGGTCGAGGTCGGCCGGGCGCGCGGCCTGACCGTCGACTGGGAGCAGGTCCTGGCCGACTGGGAGCCGCGGCCGATCCAGGACCGCGTCAATGCGGGCGCGCTACCGTGGATGACGATGGAGCAGATCCATCGGCGGGCCGCCACCGAGGCCCTCGCCCGCCACGGCGTCACCGATCTCTCCCCCGAGGATCTCGACCGGCTCGTGCACGTGCGCTGGGCGCTTCCGCCGTGGCCCGACTCGGTGCCCGGGCTCACCCGCCTCAAGCGCCGCTACGTGATCAGCCCGCTGTCGAACGCGAGCTTCGCGGGCATGGTGCGCCTGGCGAAGTTCGCGGGCCTGCCGTGGGACTGCATCATCACCGCCGAGAACGCGCGCCGCTACAAGCCGGCGCCCGAGGTCTACCGCACCGCGGTGGCGCTCCTGGGCTTGCCCGCGGGCCAGGTGATGCTGGTGGCGGCCCACAACTACGATCTGCGCGCCGCGCGGAGCGAGGGCTGGCACACCGCGTTCGTGCCGCGGCCCACCGAGTACGGGCCGGGCCAGACCACCGACCTGGCGCCGGAGGAGGCGTGGGACGTGGTGGCGCGCGACTTCGTCGACCTGGCCGAGAAGCTCGGCGCCTGAGCGCCGCTCTCAGCCCGCGGTCGGCGTGAGGGAAACGGTCCGCTCTCGCGGGCCTTCGAACTCCAGCAGCACGACTCTCTGATAGCGGCCGAGCTGGAGCCGCCCGTCCCGCACCGGCACCGACACCGACGGTCCCACCGGCGCGCTGAGCACGTGCGCCCGCACGTGATCGGCCGAGTCGTGGACGTAGCTGGTGACCTGCGGCACCAGGCCGTGCAGGACCGTGAGCAGG